>Ga0160430_100016_pt1 | contig 234486 bp, 209 predicted proteins | sample HID1971I_E0MG_FD_108274 | JGI IMG/M metagenome (GOLD analysis project Ga0160430, IMG submission 108274) | Enriched millipede-associated microbial communities from UW Madison campus, WI, USA - HID1971I_E0 MG | ecosystem: Host-associated > Arthropoda: Insects > Digestive system > Unclassified ...
AGGCCTGGGTGATGGTCTGGCCGGAGGGGAAGGTGAACTTCAGGGTCCAGCCGTTGAGGGCGCTGGCCGAGGTGTTCTTGATGGTGACGTTGGCGGTGAAGCCGGTGTTCCACTGGTTGACGCTGTACGCGACCGAGCACCCGGCGGGGCCGGAGGTCGGCGTCGGGGTCGGCGTCGGGGTCGGCGTGGGCGTCGGTGTCGTGGGGGTCGGCGTCGGCGTCGGGGTGGTGGGCGTGGGGGTGGGGGTGGTCGGGGTGGGCGTCGGGGTCACGCCGGCGAACGCCGAGACGATGCCGTCGTACGCCGGCTTCTTCGCGTAGTTGTTGTCCCAGACGAGGGCGGCACCCTGGCCGGGGAACGTGTCGGGGACCCACGAGTACTTGTCGGTGATGCCCCAGATGGTCACGCCCTGGCAGCGGCTGACGCCGAGGCAGGCCTGGAAGACCTTCTTGTAGTCGGCCGCCTGGTTGGCCAGCTTCGTCGCGTCGGACGGGGTCGTCATGCGGATGTCGAGCTCGGTGATCCGGACGTCGACGCCGAGCGCGGCGAACCGCTCGAGGTTCGTCTGGAAGTCGCCCGGCACCTGGCCGACGATGAGGTGCGACTGGAACCCGACGCAGTCGATCGGGACGCCGCGGGCCTTGAAGTCCTTGACCATGTTGTAGACGGCGGTGCTCTTCGAGTTCACCGACTCGATGTTGTAGTCGTTGTAGCAGAGCTTCGCGGTCGGGTCGGCGGCGCGGGCCGTCTTGAACGCCGACTCGATGTAGCCGTCACCGAGCTTCTGCTGGAACGGGGACTCCGAGCGGCGAGTGCCGCTGTCGGCGAAGGCCTCGTTGACGACGTCCCAGGCGAAGACCTTGCCCTTGAAGTGGTCCGCGACCTTCGTGATGTGGTTCTCCATCGCGGACTGCATGGCGGTCGCCGACAGGCCGGACACCCAGCCGGGCAGCTGCGAGTGCCACACGAGCGTGTGCCCGTAGAGCTTCTTGCCGTTCGTCGCCGCGTAGCTCGCGACCTGGTCGCCGCTGGAGAAGTTGAAGCTGTTCTGCGACGACTCCGTCGCGTCCCACTTCATGGCGTTCTCGGGGACGACGAGCGAGAACTCGTTGTCCGCGGCGGTCTTGTACCCGGACTCGGAGAGCCGGTTGGGGTCGAGTGCGAAGCCGATGTCCTTGCCGGCAGCGGTGCCGTAGTCCTTGAGCGTGGTCGCGGCCTGCGCGGGCAGGACCAGCGCCGTGCCGACCACCACGGTGGCGGCGACGGCGGCGATCGTGGTGCGCAGTGCGGTCCGCGACCCGGCCTTGGGCCGGGTGTGCGGATGTGTCGGGGCCATGGGTTTCCTCCTCGTCGAGCCAGTGCCGAACGAAGAGTGGTCATCGCCCCGGGGGGTGCGCGAGGTGCTGAATCGATTAGGGCCATTGCCTCCGTTACTTTCGATAACTAATGGACCAGGGAAGGAAGTGCCGGGCCGGGATGTTGATGCGAACGCATGGACTGCACGAGGGAGGAGGACCATGACGCCAGGTCACGAGCTCGGGGGGGCCCGCGAGGCCGCGGAGGCGTGGGAGTCGCTCTTCCGCGCGCAGGTGGCGCTGATGCGCCGGTTCCAGCGCGACGACGTGTGGGGACCGCTGTCCATCCGGGAGTACGACGTGCTCTTCACGCTCTCCCGGTGCCCCGGTCGGTCCGCACGGCTCAAGGAGCTCGGCGAGGGGTCGCTGCTCACGCAGCCGAGCCTGTCGCGGCTCGTCGAGCGGCTCGAGGCGGACGGCCTCGTCTCGCGGGGACCCGTGCCCGACGACGCCCGTGGCGTCGCCGTGACCCTGACGGAGGACGGCGTCCGCATGCAGAAGGAGATCGGCCGCCGGCACGTCCGCACCATCGCGCACCTCGTCGGCGGTGCGCTCGACGCCGACGAGCTCGCGACGCTGCGGACCCTCACCGACAAGCTCCGCGCCGCCCAGGCGGGGATCCCCGACCCCTCCTGAGCATCTCAGGACCTCCGGCCCACCCATGTGTCCGGTCTGCCCGGGACGATGGACGTGTCGTCGGCAGCGGTCCGGCGGCCGTACCAAGCAGAGGGGAGCGAGGGCCGATGCGTGTGCTCGTCACGATCGGATCACGGCACGGGGGCACCTGGGGGATCGGCGAGACCGTCGCCGACGTCCTGCGGGGCCGAGGTCACCACGTGACGCTGCGCGAGCCCGACGACGTCGCCTCCCTGGACGGCGTCGACGCCGTCGTCCTCGGGTCCGCCGTCTACACGGCGCACTGGCTCCCCGCCGCCCGCGACCTCGCGGACCGCCTCGCCGACGAGCTCGCCGAGCGGCCCGTCTGGCTGCTGTCCTCCGGGCTGTCGACGCAGCCCGCCGCCGCCGCCAACTCGCCGCACGAGATCCGCGACCTCGTCGACCGGATCGGAGCCCGCGGGCACCGCAGCTTCCGTGGCCGCCTCGACCGCAGCGTCCTCACGTTCGCCGAGCGTGCCGTCATCGCCGGCGCGCGCGCCCGGGACGGGGACCACCGCGACATGGAGGCCGTCGCGGCATGGGCCAGCGAGGTCGCCGACTCGCTGACGCCGGCGCACGCCTGACGAGCGGCGCCGCACTCTTCCCCGCTTGCCGGCCCGCGTGCCGGCCACGGCTCAGGAGACGCGCCGTCCCTCGTGGCGCAGCGCACGGAGCTCGGCGGCGACGGCCGCGGTCGGCGGCCGGTCGGCGGGCTCCTGCGCGGTCATCGCCCCGAGCAGGCGTCCCCACTCGGGGCCGAGCTCGGCGGGGATCTGCGCCGGGTGCAGCAGCCGCGCGAGCGAGCTGGTGAGCGCGTCGCCGGGATAGGTTCGCTCGCCGGTCAGGCACTCCAGCAGCACCAGGCCGAGCGAGTAGACGTCGCTCGGCGGCCCTGCCTCGCGGCCGAGCGCCTGCTCGGGGCTCAGGTAGCCGGCGGTGCCGGACGTCGTGGACATCGCCGCGCGTGGCACCGCGCCGGTGGCGGGCACCGTCGCGAACGCCGTGGCGGACGCGATGCCGAAGTCCGCGAGCACCACGGGCAGCCACGGCGCGTCCCGCCCCCCGGGCGGCGTCGGTGCGGAGGCGACGAGCACGTTCGACGGCTTGACGTCGCGGTGGGTGATCCCGGCGGCGTGCGCGTGGCCGAGAGCCACGGCGAGCTGCCGGCCGACGTCCGCGGTCAGTGCCGGGTCGAGCGGGCCGTCCGCGATCGTGTCCCGCAGCGTCCGCCCGTCGACGAGCTCCATCACGAGGAACGCCACGGGGCCGACGCCGTCGAGCACGTCCGCGCCGACGTCCAGCAGCGCGACGAGGTTCGGGTGGGCCAGCCCGGACAGCACGCGCGCCTCGAGCGCGTACCGGCGGATCTCGTCGGGCGACGCCGAGCCGATCGCGAACACCTTGATCGCGACCCGGCGGTCGAGGCGCGTGTCGGTCGCGACGAGCACGTCGCCCGAGCCGCCGCGGCCGAGCGGGCCGCCGAGCCGGTACCGGCGGCCGAGCACGGCTCCGCCCGGCACCAGGTCGTCGGTCAGGGGCACGGTGTCCTCGGGGGTCGGCAGTGCGGCGGTGTCGGGATCGCCTGGGAAGACGGTAGGAGCGAGCCGACCTGACCGCATGTCCAGTGGCGGTGCGGTCGCCCGTCCGGGTGACCGCCTCGAACGTCCGTCCACCGCTTGCAAGAGAACGCAAGCGGTTTGCAACGATCCGACGTAGACTCCGCTCCATGTCACGGCGACTCGCAGAGGTAGCACGCAAGGTCGGCGTCTCGGAGGCGACCGTCAGCCGGGTGCTGAACGGCAAGCCCGGCGTGTCCGACTCGACGCGCGAGGCGGTGCTCACGGCGCTCGACGTGCTCGGCTACGAGCGCCCCACCAAGCTGCGCGGCGAGCGCGCCCGTCTCGTCGGGCTCGTGCTGCCCGAGCTGCAGAACCCCATCTTCCCGGCGTTCGCGGAGGTCGTCGGGGGAGCCCTCGCGCAGCAGGGGTTCACACCGGTGTTGTGCACCCAGACGGCCGGCGGCGTGTCCGAGGCCGACTACGTCGAGCTCCTCCTGGGGCAGCAGGTCTCCGGCATCGTCTTCGCCGGCGGGCACTACGCCCAGCGGGACGCCACGCACGGGCACTACGAGCGGCTCATCGACCGCAACCTGCCCGTCGTGCTCATCAACGCGTCGATCGAGGAGCTGCCCTTCCCGCGCGTGTCCTGCGACGACCAGGTCGCGATCGAGCAGGCCGTCGGACACCTCGCGTCGCTCGGCCACACCAAGCTCGGGATCGTGCTCGGGCCCGTCGACCACGTCCCGTCCGAGCGCAAGCTCGTCGCCGCGAAGGCCTGCGCGGCGCGTCTCGGCATCGACCTCGGCGGTCACCACGTCGTGCGCTCCGCCTACTCGCTCGAGAGCGGGCAGGCCGCCGCGACACGGCTGCTCCGCGAGGGCGTCACCGGCATCGTCTGCGCGAGCGACCCCCTGGCGCTCGGGGCGATCCGGGCCGCGCGCCGGGCCGGCCTGCGCGTCCCGGAGGACGTGTCCGTCGTCGGCTACGACGACTCGGCGTTCATGAACTGCACCGAGCCCCCGCTCACCACCGTCCGGCAGCCCATCGAGCCGATGGGCCGGGCCGCGATCGACCTGCTGGTCAGCCAGATCAACGGTGCGTCCGTGCCGCAGGAGGAGCTCCTGTTCGAGCCCGAGCTCGTCGTCCGCGGCTCCACGGCTCCGGCACCGGTCACGGCGGTCTCCGCCTGACGCGCGTCCGCCTGACGCGTCTGCCTGACGCGTCTGCCTGACGCGTCTGCCTGACGTGTCTGCCTGACGCGTCCGCGCTGCCGGCCGGCGCCAGGCTCAAGACTTCGTCGCGCCAGGTGTGACGAAGTCTTCACCGTCTTGGCCGGGCCGCCGGCCTCGGGCAGATCGGCAGCCCCCAGGTTTGCGCGGCTGCTCTCCGGCCGCGCCGTCGCCTCACCGGCTTCCAGCCGTCGCGCGCTGCTGGACACCTGCCGAACCGCCGCCGGAGCGCCGCCGGACCACTCCCGGACCACTCCCGGCCCCTCCCGGACCGCTGCCGGTTCGCTCCTGGTCCGCTCCTGGTTCGCTCCCGGCTCGTGGTGCCGCCGGGTCCGGGCGGCTGCGACTGACCGCTGTGGCGCCCGTCACGCCAGCGGGCGACGACTGGCGCATCGGTTCGACCGCATACAGATCACACTTCGATAACTGTCCTGTCGTGTTCTTGCGTGCTTTCAGTCGAGACCTTTAGTCTCGGCCCCACGCGAACGACGCAGCGATGCCTCGGGGCCCGACGGAGGACCCCACGCGGAGCGAGCGAGCGGCGCACCGAAGCACCGGCCCCGACGACGCCGTCGGAGCCCACGAGAGACGAGAGACCGCGTGCCCCAGGCCCAGCCCGAGACCGACGCCCAGTGGTGGCGCGGTGCGGTGATCTACCAGGTGTACCCGCGCAGCTTCGCCGACGGGAACGGCGACGGCACCGGCGACATCGCGGGCGTCCGCGCGCACCTCCCGTACCTGCGCGACCTGGGCGTCGACGCGATCTGGATGACCCCCTGGTACGTGTCGCCGCTGGCCGACGGCGGGTACGACGTCGCCGACTACCGCGCGATCGACCCGGCGTTCGGCACGCTGGAGGAGGCCGAGCAGCTCATCACCGAGGCGCTCGCGCTCGGCATCCGCACGATCATCGACGTCGTCCCCAACCACGTCTCCGACCAGCACCCCTGGTTCCAGGCGGCGCTCGCCGCCGGTCCGGGCAGCGCGGAGCGGGAGCGGTTCTGGTTCCGGCCCGGCAAGGGCGAGCACGGCGAGCAGATGCCGACGCAGTGGGTGTCGGACTTCCAGGGCAGCACGTGGACGCGGACGACGAACCCCGACGGCACCCCCGGGGAGTGGTACCTGCACCTGTTCGCCCCCCAGCAGCCCGACGTCAACTGGTCGCACCCGGACGTGCGTGCCGAGTTCGAGGACGTCCTGCGGTTCTGGTTCGACCGGGGCGTCGCGGGCATCCGCATCGACTCCGCCGCGCTGCTCATCAAGGACGGCGACCTCCCGGAGTACGACGAGAGCCCGGACCAGCACCCGCACGTCGACCGCGACGAGATCCACGACGTCTACCGCGCGTGGCGCAAGGTCGCGGACTCCTACGCGGGGACCCGGGTGCTCGTCGGCGAGGTGTGGCTGCAGGACAAGGCGCGCTTCGCGCAGTACCTGCGGCCGGACGAGATGCACACGGCCTTCAACTTCGACTTCATGGCCCGGCCGTGGGACGCCAAGCAGCTGCGCGAGTCCATCGACATGACGCTCGCGGCGCACGGCCCGGTCGGCGCACCCGCCACGTGGGTCCTGTCCAACCACGACGTGACGCGCCCCGTCACCCGGTACGGCCGCGAGGACTCCTCGTTCGCGTTCACCGCCAAGCGGTTCGGCACCCCCACCGACCTGGTCGTCGGGGCTCGTCGGGCCCGTGCCGCGGCGCTGCTCACGGCCGCGCTGCCCGGCTCCCTCTACGTCTACCAGGGCGACGAGCTCGGGCTGCCGGAGGTCGAGGACCTCCCCGTCGAGCTGCTGCAGGACCCCATGCACTTCCGGTCGCAGGGGGTGGACCCGGGGCGGGACGGCTGCCGTGTCCCGCTGCCCTGGTCCGGGACCGCCGCACCGTACGGGTTCAGCCCGGCCGGCGCGACGGGGGAGCCGTGGCTCCCGCAGCCCGCCGCGTGGGCCGGCCTCACGGTCGAGGCCCAGGAGGCGGAACCGCGCTCGATGCTGCACCTGTACCGCGCCGCCCTGGCGACACGTCGCGCCGAGCCGTCGCTCGGCGACGGGCCGATGACCTGGGTCGACGCCACCGACGACGTGCTGGCGTTCGCCCGGGGCGACGTCGTCTGCGTCGTCAACCTCGGCACGAAGGCCGTCGAGCTACCGGCTCACACCGACGTCCTGCTCACGAGCGACCCGCTCGAGGCAGGCCTACTGCCCCGCGACACCGCCGCGTGGCTGCGCACCGACCGCACCACCCCGACCCCGTGACGGGACACCCGCACCACCGACCGATCCGAAGCGCAGTACCGGCCCGACCCCCTGTCCGGCCGCAACTCACGAAGGAGTGACGATGAGGTCCTCACGCACCACCGCGCTGGCCATGGCCGGCGTGCTGTCGCTCGGCCTCCTGGCCGCGTGCAGCAGCAACGACGACTCGAGCGACTCGCCCAGCGGCTCGTCGGGCGACAAGGTCACCATCAAGGTCGCGGGCCTGCTCCCGACGGCCGACGACGCCGCGAAGCAGCAGCTCGCGGACCGCGTCGCGTCGTTCGAGGAGAAGTACCCCGAGATCACCGTCGAGCCCGAGGACTACGACTGGAAGGCGTCGACGTTCACCGCGCAGCTCGCCGGTGGAACGCTGCCCAACGTCTTCGAGATCCCCCTGACCGACGGCAAGACGCTCATTGAGAACAACCAGCTCGCGGACATCGACTCGTACGTCAAGGCGCTGCCGTACGGCGACCAGTTCAACGAGAAGCTCATCGCGAACGGCACGGGAGACGACGGCAAGATCTACGCCGTCCCGGCCAAGTCCATCTACGCGGTGGCGCTGCACTACAACCGGAACCTGTTCGAGCAGGCCGGGCTCGACCCCGACCAGCCGCCGACGACGTGGGAAGAGGTCCGCGACGACGCGAAGACGATCCACGACAAGACCGGTGTCGCGGGCTACGCGATGATGGCGCTCGACAACGCGGGCGGCTGGCAGCTCGCCGCCGGTGCCAACTCGCGGGGCGGCGTCATCGAGACGTTCGACGGGGAGAACTACACGGCGACGCTGGACGACCAGGCGGTCAAGGAGCACCTGCAGTGGCTCCACGACCTCAAGTGGGAGGACGGCTCGCTCCTCGACCGGACCGACCTCGGCTGGGGCGACATCAACACGGAGTTCGCCGCCGGCAACCTCGCGATGTACACGTCCGGCTCGGACGTCTACAACTCGCTCGTCGAGGCGAACGGCGTCACGGCGGACTGGGGCTACGGCCTCACGGCGATCCCGACGTCCGGTGACGGCGGTGCCCTCACCGGCGGCACGATGGCGGCGGTGACCAAGGACTCGACCGAGGCCCAGAAGGACGCCGCGGTCAAGTGGATCGACTGGTGGTACCTGAGCAAGCTGCAGGACCAGGACCAGGCGATCGCCGACGCGAAGACGCGCGCGGAGGCCGACCCGGCCCAGGCCGTGGGCACGCCGGTGCTGCCGATCTTCTCGAAGGAGAACTACGAGCAGAGCCAGGAGTGGATCAAGGACTACATCAACGTCCCGCTCGACGCGATGAAGGGCTACACGGACGTGATGTTCACGCAGGACCTCGTGCCCGAGGCGTCCGCCTCGGTCCAGGACCTGTACGCGCAGCTGTTCCCGGTGGTGCAGGCGGTGATCTCCGACAAGGACGCGGACATCGACCAGCTGCTCCAGGACGCGAACACGGCCGGTCAGTCGGCCATCGACAGCGCCAAGTGAGCCGGCTCTAGCCGACCTACCGCGGTGACGCCGGGCGGGGACCCCCACCCCGCCCGGCGTCACCGCCGCCGCACCTCCGGACCGACAGGAAGCACGCCATGACCACGGACGACGTCGTCCTCGTAGACCGCTCCCGAGAGGGCGGTCCGGGGACCTCCTCGCGGGTGCCGCCCCGCGGGACACCTGCCACCTGGGCACGCCGCGGCGGCCTCACCGCCCTCGTGTTCGGCCTGCCGATCCTCGTGATCTTCGGCATCTTCTCGTGGTGGCCGATCGTGTCCGCCGTCGTGATGAGCTTCCAGAAGACGAACCTCACCGACGCCCCGATCTGGGTGGGCTGGGACAACTTCGCGGCGATCTTCGCGGACCCGCTGCTCCCGAAGGTCATCAGGAACACCGCGTGGTTCGCCCTGCTCGCACTCGTGTTCGGCTACCCGGTCCCTCTCGTCGGCGCGGTGCTCATGAGCGAGCTGCGGCGGCGCAAGGGGCTGTACTCCGTGCTCGCCTACCTGCCGGTCGTCGTGCCGCCGGTCGTGGCGGTGCTGCTGTGGAAGTTCTTCTACGACCCGCGGCCGCAGGGCGTGTTCAACACGATCCTCGGCTGGGTGGGCCTCGGGCCGTACAGCTGGCTCAACGACCAGGCGATGGCCATGCCGTCGCTCGTCCTGGAGGCCACCTGGGCCGCGGCGGGCGGCACGGTGATCATCTACCTGGCCGCCCTCATCACCGTGCCGCCGGAGCTGTACGACGCCGCCGAGGTCGACGGCGCGTCGGTGTGGCGCAAGGTGTGGCACGTGACGATGCCGCACCTGCGCGGCGTCCTGCTCATCACGCTGATCCTGCAGATCATCGGGACGGCGCAGGTGTTCCTCGAACCGTTCCTGTTCACCAACGGCGGGCCGAACCACGCGACCCTGACGGTGATGCTGTGGGTCTACCAGCTGGCGTTCACCTCGATCGGCAACCACTTCGGCGAGGCGACCGCACTGAGCCTGCTGCTCGCGCTGTTCCTCGCGGTGATGTCGCTGGCCTACTTCCACCTGACCCGGAGCTGGAGCGACTCGTGACCACCATCGACACCCGCACCGCGATGCAGGGCACCGAGGCCCTCGCCGTCGAGGCGACGACCGGACCCCGGCGTCCGCGCCGCCGCGGCAACGAGGCCGTCGACCGCGGCGCCCTGTCCTCCGCCGACTGGCACCGCTCGACCGTCAAGCACACCTGGCGCACCATGCACTTCCTGCTGCTCGTGCTCCTGGTCGTGTGGTGCCTGGGGCCGCTGCTCCTGCTCGGCAAGTTCGCCTTCACGCCGACCCAGGACATCCAGAGCGCGCCGCTCGCGTTCTTCCCGAACGGCGCCACCTGGCACAACGTCGAGCAGGCGTGGAACAGGTACCACATCGGCCAGTTCTTCATGAACACCGTGTGGGTCGCCGTCGGGTCCTGGTTCATGCAGATCCTGGTCGCCACGACCGGCGGGTTCGTGCTGTCGGTGCTGCGTCCCCGGTGGGCCAAGGTCCTCAACTGGGCGGTGCTCACCACGCTGTTCGTGCCGGCCGTCGTGCTGCTCGTCCCGCTGTACAAGATCGTCGTCGACCCGCCCGTCGGCGCGAGCCTCGTCAACAACTTCTTCGCGGTCTGGCTGCCCGCCGGGGCGAGCGCGTTCAACGTGGTGCTCGTCGCGCGGTTCTTCGCCGGCCTGCCGCGGGAGATCTTCGAGGCGGCCCGCATGGACGGCGCCGGGCCGTTCCGGCTGTTCTGGAACATCGTCCTGCCCATGAGCAGGCCCATCATCGGCGTGGTGTCGGTGTTCGCCGTCATCGCGTCGTGGAAGGACTTCCTCTGGCCCTTCCTGGTGCTCAAGGACCAGTCGGTCATGCCCCTGTCGGTGTACCTGCAGTCCATGGCGAACGTGGACAAGGGCACGCTCATGGCGGCGCTCGCGATCTCCACGCTCATCCCGATCGTGATGTTCCTGGTCTTCCAGCGGATGTTCCTGTCCGGTGCGGGGCTCGGGGGCGCCGTCAAGGGCTGATCGGACCTGCTCGACGGCGCGGGCTGCCCGAGAGGGCAGTCTCGCGCCGTCGTCGTTGCGGCCGGGCACGGTCCTGCTGGACGCTGGTCGTCGCGGCGGAGGGGGCCATGGCCGAGATCACGCACGACGCGGAGCAGGCGCGGCAGGCACGGGACCCGGCCGCGTCCCGGGAGGGCGGCGCACCGGCCGGGCCGGTCGCCGTGGCCGCCGGGCTCACCGCCGCCCCGAGGACGAGCCGCCTCGACGCCCGGCAGGTGCAGCGGCTGCAGCGCGCGGCGGGCAACGCCGCGGTGGGGACGATCCTGGCCGCTCCCCACCCGACGGTCCGTCCCGTGGTCCAGCGCCAGGACGGTCCAGCGCTGTCCCTCGACGAGCGCTACCGCGCCGCCATGCGCACGGCCGACGCGACGGGCGACTACCGGGAGGCCGCCGCGCTGCTCAACGGGTTCAGCCGTCCGGACGTCCTGTCCCGGCTGGCCGCGCTGAGCGACGCGCAGGTCTCCTACCTGCACCTCGGTGCCGTGGGGAACCCGGCCGTGGGGCCGGACTCGCAGGTCGCGCAGCTGACCGCACCCGGTGCGCCGCGCGCCTCGACGGTGGAGCCGCCCCGCACCGCCACCCCTGCCCCCGCCCCCGCTCCGGCCCCGACGGCCGGCGCGCCCGCGCCTGCTCCCGCGGCACCGGCCGCCGCGTCGGCCGTCGCCCTGATGTCGGGCACGGAGCGTCTCGTCGAGGCCTTCAACCGGGCCCGGATCAACGAGGCCGTCCGGGCCCGCATCCTCGCCGCGTTCACGCCGGAGACGTTCGTCGCCGCGGTCCTGTCGTTCGCGGTGGCCTTCGCGTTGTCCCAGCTGACCCCGGTGGGCTGGGCGGCCGACTTCGCGCTCGCCATGACGATCGTGTTCGTCGGCACGGCGCTGATCCGCGCCACGCAGCACCTCGTCGCGTTCGCCGACGCGCGCAACGCGACCACCGAGGAGGACCTCGACCGGGCCGGGCAGCAGTTCGCCGAGGCCGTCGCGGAGATCGAGATCGACACGATCCTGCTGCTGCTGACCCGCGCGTTCGCGCCCGCAGCGGGGGCCGGGGGAGCCCCGCCGCCTGCCGGGGGCGTGGTCATCGCCATGCGTGGCGGGCAGCTCGCGGTCGTGGCCGTCGACATGGTCCCGGTGGCGATCGCGACCGAGGCGGGGATCGCGGGCGGCGCGCTGATGTCGGCGGCGTCGGGCGGCGGGGGAGGACGGGACGACGACTACTGGGAGGACACCTACGGCGAGGACGAGCCGGCGCCACGGCAGACCCGCATCAGCGACGGCAACAAGCAGGAGCTGGAGAACACCGGGTGGCTGCGGCGGCTGCTCCCGGACGCCGCCCGCCGGCGTGAGTTCATGGAGTGGCTGCAGCGGGGGCACGAGATCGGGGAGGAGCACGTGCACCTGCGTCCGGGGTCGCCGGAGGCGGAGCAGGCGGTCCAGGAGTTCCTCCTCGAGAACCCGTGATCGTTTCCTGACACGTTGTCCTATCAAGATCACGTGCCGCCCGACGCCGTCCGGCTGGGGTCGTCTCGGGGCGCGGTGCGATGATCGAACGGTGGCCCCCAACACCTCACTGAGCACCCGCACGCCCGCAGCCCGGAGCTCCGACGTCGCCCCCTACGACGCGCTGCTGCTCTTCTCGTTCGGAGGGCCCAACGGCCCCGAGGACGTGCTGCCGTTCCTCCGCAACGTCACCGCGGGCAAGGGCATCCCCGACGAGCGGCTCGCCGAGGTCGCCGAGCACTACCACCACTTCGGCGGCGCCAGCCCGATCAACGGCCAGAACCTGGCCCTCCAGCGCGCCCTCACCGCCGAGCTCGAGCGCCGTGGCCTCGACCTGCCGGTCGTGTGGGGCAACCGCAACTGGGAGCCGTACACGACCGACGCGCTCGCGGCTGCGCACGCCGACGGCGCACGCCGGGTCGTCGCGCTCGTGACCAGCGCGTACGCGTCGTACTCGGGCTGCCGCCAGTACCGCGAGAACCTCTGGGCCTCGCTCGGCGAGCTCGGTGGCACGCTGGGCCTGCCCGACGACGAGCACCCGCTGGTCGTCGACAAGGTCCGCACGTACTTCAACCACCCGGGCTTCGTCGAGGCGAACGTCGACGCCGTCACGGAGGCGTTCGAGAAGCTCGGGGGCGACACCGGCGGCGACGCTCGCCTGGTGTTCGTCACGCACTCCATCCCCGACACGATGGAGGCCGCGTCGGGCGTGGGCGGTGCCACGTACAGCGAGCAGCACCTCGACGTCGCGGCGACCGTCGCGGCCGCCGTGGGGGAGCGCCTCGGCCGCGCCCTCACCTGGGACCTCGCGTACTGCTCGCGCTCCGGCCCGCCGAGCCAGCCGTGGCTCGAGCCCGACGTCAACGACCACCTGCGCGCCCTGGCCGCCGGCGGGACGACGGCGGTCGTGCTCTCGCCGATCGGCTTCATCTCCGACCACATGGAGGTCGCGTTCGACCTCGACACCGAGGCGCTCGAGACGGCCGCCGAGCTCGGCCTCACGGCGGTCCGCGCCGACACCGTCGGCACGCGCGAGCCGTTCGTACGGGGCCTCGTCGACCTGGTCCTCGAGCGTGCCGCGCACGCCCGCGCCGTCGAGGCGGGACAGCCCGCCCCCGAGCCAGCGGTGGTCGGGAGCCTGCCCCCTCGGCGCGACGTGTGCGCGCCCGGCTGCTGCCGCCAGCGCGACGGCGTCGACGCCGGCATCCCCGCCGCGTGCTCCACGGACCCCTGGTCCTGACCCCACCCCTGCTGCGAGAGGACCACCCGTGAGCCACCCCGCCACCGACTCCGCCCCTGATGCTGCCCCTGACGCCGAGGCGCTGAACAGCACGATCCGCTACACGATGTGGACGGTGCTCGCCCTGGAGGAGGTGCTCCCCGAGGACGACGACGAGCGTGCCGCCCTGATCGCCGCCGCGCAGGACGCCGTCCGCGCCGACGGTCTCGTGGTGCGCGGCTGGTACGACGTCGCGGGCCTGCGCGCGGACGCCGACCTCATGGTCTGGTGGCACGCCGAGACCGTCGAGGAGGTCCAGGGCGCCTACCAGCGGCTGCGCGCGAGCGACCTCGGCCGGCACCTGCTGCCCGTGTGGTCCGTCGTCGGCCTGCACCGTGCGGCCGAGTTCAACCGCGCCCACGTCCCGGCGTTCCTCGCGGGCGAGCCCGCCGGCGACTACCTCTGCGTCTACCCGTTCGTCCGGTCGTACGACTGGTACGTGCTGGACGGCGACGACCGCCGCCGGATGCTCGTCGAGCACGGCGAGGCCGCACGGGACTACAAGGACGTGCGTGCGAACACCGTGTCGGCGTTCGCGCTCGGCGACTACGAGTGGATCCTCGCGTTCGAGGCCCCGGAGCTGCACCGCATCGTCGACCTCATGCGCGACCTGCGGAACACCGAGGCACGGCTGCACGTGCGCGAGGAGGTCCCGTTCTACACGGGTCCCCGCACCACGCTCGAGGCCTGGGCGGACCGCCAGCCGCGAGGCTGACGTGTCGCCGACCCGCCCACGGCCGCCGGGGGAGTGCCATCATCGGCACATGGTCGACGTGGACGGGACATGGCGGTTCACCGCGCTCGCCGGTGCGGACGTGGCGGCGCTCGGGGAGCGTGCGCCGTGGCTGACGTTCGACGGTGACGGGCAGGTCTACGGCATGGCGGGCGTGAACCGCGTGCGGGGGACCTGGACGGCGGACGGGGACACGATCCGCTTCGGCCCCGTCGTGTCCACCCTGATGGCCGGGCCGCCCGAGGCGACCGCGTGCGAGCGGGCGGTCCTCGGGCTGCTCAGCTCGACGCTCACCGTCGCCGCGCCGGGGGCCCGCGAGCTGCGGCTGGTGTCGGCGGAAGGCGCGGACGCCGCACTCGTCCGCGACGAGAAGATCGGCCTGGACTGATCCTCGACGGCCGGCCCTGCCGGCAGCGTCGGACCCTCCGGCAGCCGGCAGCCGGCAGCGTCAGCCCTGCCAGCCGGCGGCGAGCGCCTCCAGCGTGCCGATGCGTGTCTCGACGTCGAACGCGGTCCCCGTGACCATGAGCTCGGCCGCGCCGGTCCGCCGCACCAGGTCGGTGAGCTCCGCGACGGCCTTCTCGGCGGTCGTGGCGACCTGCGTGCCGGGTACCTTGGCGAAGAAGTCGGCGGCGGCCGTCGGGTCCAGGTCGGCCAGCGCCGTCGCGGCGTCGTCGGGCGAGACGATCGGGGCGAGCGGGCGGCCGGTGCGCAGGCTCAGCGCCATGACGCGGCTGGGGCCGGCGAGGAAGTACGCCTCCTCGTCGGAGTCCGCGACGAGCACCGACGCCGACACCATGAGCCGCGGCACGTCGAGCACGGCGGACGGGCGGAACGACCGGCGGTAGGTGTCGGCGGCCTGCAGGGTGTGCCCGGTGTTGAAGTGGTGCGCGTAGCTGAACGGCAGGCCGAGGTTGCCCGCGAGCTCGGCGCTGAACAGGCTCGACCCGAGCAGCCACACCTCGGGGCTGGACGTGGCGACCGGGGTGGCGGTCAGGCGCTGCGCCCGCACGGACGGCGCGAGCCCGTCGAGCCGGACACCCAGCAGCGCGAGCACGTCGATGACCTCGGCCGGGAAGTCCTCGTGCCCGAGCCCCTCGACGGTCCGCCGCAAGGCCGCCGCCGTGGTCGGGTCCGCGCCTGGTGCTCGCCCGATGCCGAGGTCGATCCGGCCGGGGTGCAGCGCCTCGAGCATCGCGAACTGCTCGGCGACCACGAGGGACGGGTGGTTCGGCAGCATCACGCCGCCGGAGCCGACCCGGATCCGCGTGGTCGCGGCCGCGAGGTGCGCGATGAGCACGCCCGGGGACGTCGAGGCGACCGCGGCCATCGCGTGGTGCTCCGCGACCCAGAACCGGTGCAGGCCGAGGGAGTCGGCGGCTGCCGCCAGCCGGGTCGTCGCGGCGAGCGCGTCGGCGCTCGTGGCCCCGGCGCTCACCGGCGCGGTGTCGAGGACGGACAGGGGCACGGGCGCGTTCGCGGGCACATTCGAGGTGGTCACGCTCACCGCAACGCGCACCGGGGGCCCGCTACTCCCGACCCGATGGCCCCGACGCGGTGGCCCCCCGACCCGCTACCGCCGTCCCGCGCCGCCCGGTGCGTGACGGCGGCCAGGGGTCACGGGTAGAGGCCGCGGATCTGGTGCGCGTCCGCGACGCGGCGGACCCCGATCACGAGGGCCGCGTCCCGCATGGACAGGCTCTCGGCGTGCGCGAGCGACGCGACCGCCCGGTACGACGCGAGCATCCGCTGCTCGAGCCGCTCCGCGATCTCGTGCTCCGTCCACCAGTACGCCTGGTTCGCCTGCACCCACTCGAAGTACGAGACGACGACGCCGCCGGCGTTCGCGAGGATGTCCGGGACCACGACGACCCCGCGGTCGGCCAGGACGCGGTCGCCCTCGGTCGTGGTCGGCCCGTTGGCCGCCTCGACGACCCACCGCGCCTTGACGCGGGCGGCGGTCTCCTCGTCGAGCACGCCCTCCACCGCGGCGGGGATGAGCACGTCGACGTCCAGGGCGAGCAGCTCGGCGTTGGTGATCGGCTCGCCGCCGGGGTACCCGGTGACGGTGCCGGTCTGCTGGACGTGCCGGAGCAGCGAGGGCACGTCCAGGCCGTCGGACGCCCGTACCCCGCCGTGCTCGTCGCTCACCGCGACGACGCGCGTGCCGGCCTCGTGCAGGAACCGGGCGGCGTGCGACCCGACCTTGCCGAACCCCTGCACGGCTGCGGAGACCTCGTCGAGGCGTACGCCCGCGTCGGCGAGCGCCGCCGTGGCCGCGTGCACGACGCCGCGTGACGTCGCGGTCGGGCGGCCGAGGGAGCCGCCGACGGCGAGCGGCTTGCCCGTCGTGACGGCCGGGATCGTGTACCCGAGGTTCACCGAGTACGTGTCCATGACCCACGCCATGGTCTGCTCGTCGGTGCCGATGTCGGGCGCCATGATGTCCCGCTCCGGGCCGATGATCGGCATGATCTCGCTGGTGTAGCGCCGGGTCACCCGCTCCAGCTCGGCCTGCGAGTGCTGGCGGGGGTCGATCGTGACGCCACCCTTGGCGCCGCCGTACGGCACGTCGACGACGGCGCACTTCCACGTCATCCACATGGCCAGGGCACGGACCTCGTCGACGTCGACGGAGGCCGAGTACCGCAGGCCGCCCTTGCCGGGCCCGCGCGAGATGTTGTGCTGCACCCGGTACCCGGTGAACAGCACGATCTCGCCGTCGTCGCGGCGCAGGGGGATCGCGACGTTCATCTCGCGGCGCGGCGTGGCGAGCATCTGGTGCAGGCCCTCGCCGTAGCCGAGGATGTCGATCGCCGAGGCCAGCTGCGCGCGGGCGGTCTCGAGGGGGGACGTGTGCGGGGGACGGGGCTCCGTTGCCTGGTCTGTCACGCCCCTACAGTGGTCATCCGCGCAGGTTCCCGCCACCGCGACCAGCGGGCGAGCGGATCGCGTCCGCCCCTCGGTCGTGCCGGCGTCGGGGCAGCCCGCCGTCAGCAGATCTGCGACTCCTCCATGGGCTTCACCACGGAGCCGCCGAGGTGCCGCGAGTGCCGCGCGGGGACCAGCACGCAGGTGCCGAACGTCCCGTTGAGGTACACGGGCTTCACGAAGACGTCCGTGTACCGGCAGTTGATGGTCCGCACCGAGAAGTACGCGGGCTTGTACACGTACACACCGGTGAGGTAGCCGCACCACGCCTCCTCGTCCTCGATGGTGGCTGCGATGCCGACGCCCGCGTGCGGCCGCGGCAGTCCCTGTACGGACCCGACGGGCAGGTCACCGCCGGCGACGGGTGCGCCGCCGACCGGACCGCCGTCAACCGGTCCGCTGTCAACCGGGCCGCCGTCAACCGGTTCGCCCGCGTCGGACGCGTGGGCCGGGACGGCGCCGAGGCTCAGGGCGGCGCCCAGGAGCAGGCTCGTCACGGCGACGGGAAGGGCTCGGGTCGGTGCACGCAGGGTCACGGGGGGGTCCTCTCCTTCGACGACGTTGTCGGGGGCGCCCAGGATGTCCGTCGCGACCCCACGGTGCAAACCGGATGGTCCGGGCGTCGTCGGCCGGTCCGGCAGCGTCCGTGCGCGCCAGGGCACACACTGTGTCCGAGCAGCAGATCCGCGGCGGCGGCGGGCGACGAAGGCGGTGCGGGCGGTACATGACGGACGACGTTCAGGTGGCCGACGAGGCGGTCCGGCTGGCCGCGACCTGGCTCGAGGCCACGACCAGCGGGCAGACCGCGGCGGAGCGCCGCACGACGGGCCGGCTCGCGGCGCTCGTCGCCGACCCGGCGGGACTGGAGCTCGCGGTCCGCTTCGTCGACCGGGTGGCGCGTCCCCGGGACGTGCGGGTCGCCGCCCGGGAGCTCCAGGCGCTCGCCGGCACGGCCGACGCCGCGGGTGGCTTCCTCGGGCCGGTCGACCGCGCCCTGCTGGGCCTGGGGACCCGCGTCGCGCCCCTGCTCCCGGACGTCGTCGTGCCGGCGGCCCGCTACCGGCTCCGCCAGCTCGTCGGGCACCTCGTGGTCGACGACGGCCCCGCACTGCGCCGGCACCTCGCGACGATGCGCGCCGCCGGGTACCGGCTCAACCTCAACCTCCTCGGCGAGGCGGTCCTCGGCGAGCACGAGGCCACCGCCCGGCTCGCCCGGGTCCGCGCCCTCGTGGAGCGGCCCGACGTCGACTACGTGTCGGTCAAGGTCTCGGCCGTCGCCAGCCAGCTGTCCACCTGGGACACCGAGGGGAGCGTGCGGCGCGTCGTCGAGCGGCTGCGTCCGCTGTACCTGACGGCCGCGCGGCACGGCACGTTCCTCAACCTGGACATGGAGGAGTACCGCGACCTCGCCCTGACCGTGCGGGTGTTCGAGCGGCTCGTGTCCGACCCCGAGCTGCGCGACGCACCTGCGGGGATCGTCCTGCAGGCGTACCTCCCGGACGCCGCAGGCGCCCTCGACGAGCTCACCGACCTCGCCACGCAGCGCCGCGCAGCCGGGGGGACCCCGCTCAAGGTGCGCCTCGTGAAGGGCGCCAACCTCGCGATGGAGCGCGTCGAGGCCGAGCTGCACGGCTGGCCGCAGGCGCCGTACACGACGAAGGCCGACGTCGACGCCGCGTACCTGCGACTCGTCGACCGCGCGCTGCAGCCGGACCGGGCGGACGTCCTGCGCGTGGGCGTGGCGAGCCACAACCTGTTCCACGTGGCCGCCGCGCACCTGCTCGCGACGGAGCGGGGCGTGTCGGACGCGCTGGACGTCGAGATGCTCCAGGGCATGGCGCCCGCGCAGGCCCGCGCGGTCCGCGACCAGGTCGGGACCGTGCTCCTCTACACCCCGGTCGTCGCGCGCGACGACCTCGACGTCGCCGTCTCGTACCTGGTCCGGCGGCTCGAGGAGAACGCGGCGGGGGAGAACTTCCTGCACGCGCTGTTCGCGCCGGACGACGCGCGCGCGATGCCCGACCAGGAGCAGGCGTTCCGGACGGCGTGGCGCGACCGGGACGCCCCGTCGACCGCACCGCGCCGCGTCGCGCGCCCCACCGCCGACGCGACCGGGCACGAACCGTTCGCGAACACCCCCGACACCGACCCGGCGGTCGCCGTCGCCCGTGCCTGGGCGCGCGGCGTGACCTCCCGGGACGTCCCGGTGCCCCCGGGCGCGGTGGAGGTGTCGATCGTGGCCGAGGTCGACGCCGTCGTGGCCCGGGCCGTCAGCGCCGCCCCCGCGTGGGCGTCGACCGCCCCGGCCGTACGTGCCGCCGCCCTGCGCCGCGTCGCGGACGCGCTGGAGGACGCTCGCGCCGTGCTCGTCTCGACGATGGTGCACGAGGCCGGCAAGACCGTCGCCGAGGCCGACCCGGAGGTGAGCGAGGCCGTCGACTTCGCGCGGTACTACGCCGACCGCGCCGAGGACCTCGCCGACGGCGCGGTCCCCGGGGCCGTGCACCGGCCGCACGGCGTCACGGTCGTCACACCGCCGTGGAACTTCCCCGTGGCGATCCCCGTCGGGTCCGTGCTCGCGTCGATCGCCGCGGGCTCACCCGTGCTCGTCAAGCCCGCCCCGCAGACGCCGAGGTGCGCGCAGGTCGCGATGGCCGCCGTCGCGCAGGGCCTCGCCGGCGCGGGCGTCCCGGACGGCGTGCTCACCGTCGTGCTCAGCCCCGAGGGCGACGTCGGCCGGCGGCTCGTCGCCCACCCGGACGTCGCCCGCGTCCTGCTCACCGGGTCCATCGAGACGGCCCGGCTGTTCGCGAGATGGCGGCCCGACCTCGACGTCCTCGCCGAGACGTCCGGCAAGAACGCGCTGGTGGTGACCCCGTCCGCCGACGTCGACCTCGCCGTCGCCGACGTCGTGCGCTCCGCGTTCGGCCACGGCGGACAGAAGTGCTCCGCGGCGTCGCTGCTCATCCTCGTCGGCTCGGCGGGACGCGACGACCGGCTGCGACGCCAGCTCGCGGACGCCGTCGCGTCGCTGCACGTCGGCGCCGCGGACGACCTGTCGACGGCCGTCGGCCCGCTCGTCGAGCCCGCGACCGGCAAGCTCGAGCGCGCCCTGACGACCCTCGAGCCGGGGGAGGCGTGGCTCGTGGCCCCGCGTCGCCTCGACGACGAGGGCCGGACCTGGTCGCCCGGCGTCAAGCACGGCGTCGCCCCCGGCTCGTGGTTCCACGTCACCGAGTGCTTCGGCCCGGTCCTCGGCGTGATGCGGGCCGACACGCTCGAGGAGGCCATCGAGCTGCAGAACGCCGTGCCGTTCGGTCTCACCGGCGGCCTGCACAGCCTCGACGACGACGAGATCGACACCTGGCTCGGCGAGGTCCAGGTCGGCAACGCGTACGTCAACCGGCACATCACCGGCGCGATCGTCCAGCGCCAGCCGTTCGGCGGGTGGAAGGCGTCCGTCGTCGGACCCGGCGCCAAGGCCGGGGGACCGCACTACGTCGCGCAGATCGGCTCCTGGAGCGACTCCCCGGACGTGCCGCAGGACGACGAGGGCTGGCTCGCGTGGGCGACCGACGACGACGCCCGGGCCTGGCGGGACGTGTTCTCCCAGGAGCACGACGCGACCGGGCTGCGGGTCGAGGCGAACCTGCTGCGGTACCGGCCCGTGCCGCTGCTCACCGTGCGGGTAGGCGACGGCTCCCGGCCGCGCGACGTCGAGCGGGTGCGCCGGGCCGCACGGACCGCAGGCGTGCCCATCGTGGTGAGCGACGTGGTCGACGAGCCGCACGACCTGTTCGCCCGCCGCGTGCGGGCCGGCGCCGTGCAGGGCAGGGTCCGGGTGGTGGGCGCCGCGCCCGGGCTGCGGACCGCCGCCGCTCACCGCGCGGGGGAGGTGACCGTGCTCGACGGGCCCGTGCTGGCGAGCGCCGAGCGGGAGCTGCTCACCGTGCTGCGTGAGCAGGCCGTCAGCCGGACGCTGCACCGGTTCGGGCACGTCGACCAGACCCGCCGGGCCGTGCCCGGCGTCGTCCCCCCGCCCGCGGCCTGAGTCGGCTGGCGCGAGCCACCCGTCCGACGCGCCCGACCCACCCGACGACCCGGGTCGTGTCGGGCGGGGCGCTCCGTGGGGTCAGGCGGACGCGCGGATGACCAGCTCGGGCGCGAAGATCAGCGGCTCGGTCGGCAGCGTCGCACCCTGCAGCTGGTCGAGCAGCCGCGCGCCGGCAGCGCGCGCCATCGCCACGACGGGCTGGATGACGCTCGTCAGCGGCGGCGTCGTCGACGCCGCGACCCCGAGGTTGTCGTAGCCGACGACGGCGACGTCCCCAGGCACCTCCCGACCGTGCTCGGCGAGCACGCCGAGTGCGCCGGCCGCCATGAGGTCCGAGGCGATGAAGATGGCGTCGAGGTCGGGGTAGCGCGAGAGCAGCTCCCGCGCGGCACGCGCACCCGAGGCGATCGTGAAGTCGCCGTGCACCACGGCGTCCTGCGGCAGGTCCGCGGCCTCCATGGCGTCGCGCCAGCCGAGGAGCCGGTCGATGCCCGCGGACATGTCCTGCGGGCCCGCGATGGTGCCGATCCGACGACGGCCCTGGTCGATGAGGTGCTGCGTCGCCATGCGACCGCCCTCGTGGTTGTCCGTGTCGACGTACTGCACGTCGCGCTCGTCCGCCGACAGTGGCCGCCCCACGAAGACGTTCGGCACCCGGGACGCCAGCAGCGCACGGTCGAGCTCGTCGTCGCGGTGGTGCGAGACCACGATCGCGCCGTCGACGTGACCGTTGCGCAGGTAGCGGATGGTCCGCTCGCTCTCGCCCGGCCGCGCGATGACGAGCACGACCTGGATGTCCGAGTCGGCCAGCGACGTGCTCAGCCCGTTCAGGGTGCCGGCGAAGAAGGGGTCCGACAGGACGCGCTCGTCGGGTTCCGGGACCACCAGGGCGATCGAGTCGGTCCGCTTGGTGACGAGCGAGCGGGCGGCGCGGTTCGGGGTGTACCCCAGGTCGGCCACCGCGGCCTCGACGGAGGCGAGCGCCTCGGGCGAGACCCGCAGGCCTCCGTTGATGGCGCGCGAGGCCGTCGAGCGGGAGACTCCCGCGCGCTCGGCGACCTCTTCGAGCGTCGGCGCGGGCGGCCGCACAGGCTCGCGGGTCGGGATGTTGTCGACCACCATTGGTCTTTCCCTCCTGTGGCTGCCGGGGCGGGCAGCGGATACGTGCTGAACGGACGACGAGGGCGGGGTGCCGGGGGCACCCCGCCCTCGTGACCTTCACCGGATCATCGCGCAGACGGTCTCGCGCGACATCCGGGGTGGAGCCTTGCGCCGGGCGTCAGCCCTTGACGGCGCCCTGCATGATGCCTGCGACCAGCTGACGGCCGGCCACGAAGAACAGGACGATGAGCGGGATGATCGAGACCGTGACACCGGCCATGATCAGTGCCATGTCCTTGAAGTACGACGCCTGGAGCAGCTGGACGGCCACCGGGAGCGTCGGGTTCTCGCTGCCGAGCACGATGAACGGCCAGAAGAACTGCGTCCACGAACCGACGAACGTGAACAGGCCGAGCATGACGGCGGCCGGCCGGGCGGCGGGCAGTGCGACGTGCCAGAACGAGCGGATCATCGACGCGCCGTCCACACGGGTGGCCTCGATGAGCTCGTAGGGCAGGGCCGACTCGAGGTACTGGGTCATCCAGAACACGCCGAACGCCGTGACCAGGCCCGGCACGATGACCGCGACGAGCTTGCCGGTCCAGTGCAGCTGCGACATCACGATGAACAGCGGCACGATGCCGAGCTGCACCGGGACCGCCGTGGTGGCGATGACGAACACGAGCAGGGCGTTGCGGCCCCGGAAGCGCAGCTTCGAGAAGGAGAACCCGGCGAGCGTCGAGAACAGGACGACGGACAGCGACGTGATCACCGCGACGATGATCGAGTTGCCGAGCGCCTTCCAGAACTGGATGTCCGAGTTCAGGACGCGGCTGACGTTGTCGAAGAACTCGCCCTGGGGGATCAGCGAGGGGATCGGGTGCTGCGCGATGTACTGCGAGTTCGACGACGCGAGCAGGAACGCGTAGTAGAGCGGCAGGATCGAGCCGATGATGGCGATCGCCAGGATCAGGTAGGTGACCCAGCCCGGCCGACGGTCGGAGCCGGCGACCTTGCTCTTCCGGCGGGCCGCCGCACGAGCTGCACCCTTGCCCGCGGTCTGGGCGATGACGGGAGTGGAGGGGGCGCTCATCGCTTGACCTTCTTCCGGGACTTCTGGTTCGAGTCGTCGGACGAGATCCGCCGCGTGATCGAGAAGTTGATGATGCCGACGACGACGATGATCAGGAACAGGATCCAGGCGACGGCCGACGCGCGGCCGAAGCTCTTCTGGTTGCCCCAGCCGACCTCGTAGATGTACATGGTGGCGGTCATCCACTGACGGCTCGGACCACCCTGGCCGGTCTGGTCGAACAGGCGCGGCTCGTCGAAGATCTGCAGGCCGCCGATGGTCGACGTGATGACCACGAAGATGATGGTGGGGCGCAGCATCGGGACGGTGACGGAGAAGAACTGTCGGACGCGGTTCGCACCGTCGAGGACGGCGGCCTCGTAGAGGTCGCGCGGGATCGCCTGCATGGCGGCCAGCAGGATCAGCGTGTTGTAGCCGGTCCACCGGAAGTCGACCATCGAGGCGATCGCGATGTGGCTGGGCAGGACCTGGGCGTGCCAGCCGATCGGGTCGATCCCGACCTTGCCGAGCAGCGTGTTGATGATGCCGGACTGGTCGGCGAAGAGCTTGCCGAAGATGAGGCTCACCGCGACGGGGGCCACCACGTACGGCAGCAGGACGCCCATGCGCCAGAACGTCTTCGCACGCAGGTTCGCGTCGAGCAGCGCCGCCAGGATGATCGCGATGATCAGCTGGGGGATCGTCGACAGGAAGAAGATGCTGAAGGTGTTGCGGATGCCCTTCCAGAAGTTCGGCTGCTGGAGGACGTACGTGTAGTTCTCGAACCCGACGAAGTCACCCTTGCCGCCGATGAGGTTCCAGTCGTGCATCGACACGAAGGCCGTGTAGAGCAGCGGGAACAGACCCGTCAGGGCGAAGATGATGAAGAACGGGGAGATGTAGAGGTAGGGCGAGAGCTTGACGTCCCAACGCCCGAGCGTCTGGCTGAAACCGACCCGGCGCGGGGAGCGTCCCGGATCGGTCTGTCCGCCGCGGTTCGTTCGCGGGGACGTGGTGGAGGTGGCCATCGGTTGTCCTTAGCAGGGGGCGAGCGTCGAGAGGGTTACGGCTGTGAAGCCGGGCCGGTGCGACCAGCGCACCGGCCCGGCTTCAGCTCAACGTCAGCCCAGCGCGTTGACGGCCGTGAGGAACGTGTTCCACTGGTCGTCAGCGTTGCCCTTGTTGACGTCCACCTCGGTGAGCGCCGACTGCATCGCGTCGTTGATCGCGAAGAAGTTCGGGCCCTTGTAGGTGGCGATGATGCCCTGGCCACGGTTGGCGAGGATCTCGCCGGTCGGGGCGTTGTTGAAGAACGCGTTCACGGCGCCCGTGAACTTCGGGTCCTTCAGGCCGTCGACCTGGCTGGGGACGGTGCCCTTGTTGAGGAACGCCTGGACCTGCTGCTCAGGAGCGGTGAGCCAAGCGGCGAGCTCCTTCGCCTCCTCCGGGTGCGCACCCTGCTCGGGGACGGTGAGGAACGAGCCGCCCCAGTTGCCGGCGCCGCCGGGGTAGACGTCCGCGAGGTCCCAGCCCGTCACGCCGGCCGAGTTGCCCTCGATGACACCGAGCATCCAGCCCGGCGCGAGCATCGTGGCGAAGCCGTTGTTCTGGAACGAGGCCGTCCAGTCGTCGCTCCACTGCGAGAGGTGAGCGGACAGGTTGTCCGTGACGGAGGCCTTCACGACGGCGTCGTAGATCTCCTTCACGCGGGGGTTGTCCGCGGCGATGATCTCGTTGGTCTCGGGGTCCTCGTAAGGAGCCTCCTCCTGGTAGATCATGCCCTGCCAGATCGCGCCGGCCGAGTCGAACCAGGGGCCACCGCCGCCGGCCTGGTACGTCTTGCCCGCGGCGAAGTAGTCGTCCCAGCTGTTGTCGTCGCCCTTGATGAGCGTGGCGACGGACTCGCGGTCCTTCGGCAGGCCAGCGGCCTCGAGCAGGTCGCCACGGTAGGCGATGCCCTCGGGACCGAAGTCCGTGCCGTAGCCGAGGAGCTTGCCGTCGGGGGTCGTGACGGCCTTCGTCTTGAAGTCCAGCCAACGGCCCTCGAGCGCCGGGTCGGTCAGGTCGACGAACTTGTCCGGGTACTGCATGAGCTCCGGCATCCAGTCGGTGTCGACCGCCTCGATGTCCGAGAGGCCCGAGCCGGCGGCGAGACGCGTGTTGAGGTTCTCGCGAGCCTCGTTCGACGTCGCGGCCTTCTTCTCCTTGACCGTGATGCCGGGGTGCGACTCCTCGTACGCCTTGAACATGTCCTCGGTGTAGCCGAACTCGTTGAACGTCGCGACGGTGAGCGTGATGTTCTCGGAGCCGCCATCGGTGGCGTCGTCGGAGCTGTCACCCGAGCCGGAGGAGCACGCGGTGGCGAGGAGGGCGATGCCCGTGACCCCGGCCGCGGCTGCCCACATCTTGCTTGTGGTCTTGCGCACTATGACTCCCTTGTCAGTCGGACGGCGTCCTCGCCGTACCCCTAGGGCGTCCGTCGACCGTCTGCCGCAGGGGCCGCTGGCGGGCGTCGGACGTGGGCCTGGTGGACCCCGCGCGGGACGTTCCCATCCGCAGTCTTGCGGGAGCGTTCCCACGCGCTGGATGAACTGTCGTCGGCCGCCTAGGCGGTGTCAAGGATGGTACGTCCGAAATCACGGGTGGTAGCGATCTCACAGGTACGTTCATGCAGGTCAGAGCGTTGCGAGCCGTCCACCGTGTTACCGAATCGTTACGGCTGGTTCGCCTGCCCGTGATCAGCGAGCCACTGCGCGGCGACAGCCTCCTCGGCGCCCAGTGCCGCCTGTACCGCGCCAGCCGCAGCCTGCTCCACGGCGGACCCGAACAGCGGGATCGCGGCGTGCAGGTCTCCCTCGTAGACGAGCCGGCTGGCGTCGGTGCCGACCGCCTGGAGCGACGCGCGACCCGTCAGCCGCACGGGTGCGCCGGCGATCTCGACGACGACGGTCCCGGTGCGCCCGCCGTCGGCGGCCGCCGCCTCCCACGCCTCGACGTGCCGCACGTCCAGGCTGCTGCCCACGAACCCGCGCAGGTGGGCGGGGATGGAGTCGGTCGGCAGCGACCGCCTCGTCGTCACGGTGAACGCGTCCTGCGGGGAGCCCGTGACGTCGACGTGCTGGTCGAGCGCCCCGCTCGCGGCGAGCTTGAGGTGCACGTACTCGGGGTCGGCGAGCATGACGGCCGCCGACGTGGGGTCGGTCGCGATCGCGACCGAGACGCTCATGTGCACGATGGTCCTTCCGGGCATGCGACGTGCGCCCGGGCGGATGGTTCGCGCCGGACGACACGGGTGGCGGCGGCTCCGCCGTGGAGTCGAGGGTATCCGGCCGTGCCGGCGGGGCACCTGTGGCGCGAGCGCGTGTCCGCCGGGCGGTCGGACGCAGCGGTGGCGGGGGGGGCCGGGCACGGCCGGGCCCTCGGGCCACCTACCCTGGTGTCCGTGTCCACGCTGAGCACGCTCGTCGCCCGCCACGGCTCGCTCGACGCCGCCGACCTCGAGTGGCTGCACCTCCTGGTCGGCGACTGGCAGGTGCTGTCCGACCTCGCGTTCGCGGACCTCGTGCTCTGGCTCCCGACGGAGGACGGCGACTTCGTCGCGGTCGCCCAGTGCCGGCCGTCGACGGGGGCGACCGTCCACTACGACGACGTCGTGGGGTCGCGGGCGCCCGAGGGCCAGCGGCCGCAGCTCCAGCGCTCGCTCGACGAGGTGGCCGCGCAGCGGTCCCGCGAGCCGCGCTGGTTCGGCTCGTACGCGGTCCGCGAGGAGGCCGTCCCGGTGGTGCGGCGGGGGCGCGCCATGGCCGTGATCGCCCGGCAGACGAACCTCGGTGGGGCGCGGACGCCGAGCCGGCTCGAGCTCAACTACGTCGAGGCCGCCGACGACATCTTTGCGATGATCTCGCGGGGCGAGTTCCCCGCGACGGACGCCCCCACGGGGCCGCGCCGTGGTGCCCCGCGTGTCGGCGACGGGCTCGTCCGGCTGAACTCCGAGGGCGAGGTCCTGTACGCCAGCCCGAACGCGCTGTCGTGCTTCCACCGCCTCGGCGCCCTCGGCGACCTCGCCGGCCGCTCCCTCGTCGAGGTGACCGCCGACCTCATCGACCAGCAGGCGACCGTCGACGAGTCGATGCCGCTCGTGCTCATGGGTCGGGCGCCCTGGCGGACCGACGTCGAGGCCCGCGGCGTGGCCCTCTCGCTCCGCGCCGTGCCGCTGACGGAGCACGGTCAGCGCATCGGTGCCGTGCTGCTCTGCCGGGACGTCTCGGAGCTGCGTCGTCGGGAGCGTGAGCTCATCACCAAGGACGCGACCATCCGCGAGATCCACCACCGCGTGAAGAACAACCTGCAGACCGTCGCGGCGCTGCTGCGGCTGCAGTCGCGGCGGATGGAGTCCCCGGAGGCGCGCGAGGCCCTCGCGGAGGCCATGCGCCGGGTCTCCACGATCGCGCTCGTGCACGAGACGCTGTCGCAGACGCTCGACGAGATCGTGCCGTTCGACGACCTCGTCGGCCGGAGCCTGCGCCTGGCCGCGGACGTCGCGACGGCGGGGGCCCACGTGCGGACGCTGGTCCGGGGCACGTTCGGGGCGATCCCCGCCGAGGACGCGACCGCGCTCGCGCTGATCCTCACCGAGCTCGTGACCAACGCCGTCGAGCACGGGTTCGAGGGGCGCGAGTCCGGGACCGTCGAGATCTTCGTCGAGCGGGAGGCCGACCGCCTGCGGGTCGAGGTCGCCGACGACGGCGCCGGGCTGCCGCCGGGCCGGGGTGCGGGCAGCGGGCTGGGGACGCAGATCGTCTCGACGCTCGTCACGAACGAGCTCGGCGGGACGATCGCGTGGGCGCCTCGCGAGGGCGGGGGCACGTCGGTCGTGATCGAGGCTCGCCTGCGCGCCAGGGACGCCGCGGTCTCGGGTCTCTAGGACCGTCCGCCGCCGGTTCACCGCGGTCGCACCGTGGTCTCACCGCGGCGCGTCGCCGGCACTGCGGCGAGAAAGGTCCGGACAGACGAGCGGACCGGCCGCGCCGAGGGGCGCGGCCGGTCCGGGTGGTACGTGGTGGGTCGGTCAGCCGGCGCGACGCTGGCGGGCCGTCCGACGCTTCAGCGCGCGGCGCTCGTCCTCGGACAGGCCGCCCCAGACGCCCGCGTCCTGGCCGGTCTCGATGGCCCACTTCAGGCACGTGTCGACCACGGGGCAACGCCGGCAGACGGCCTTCGCCTCGTCGATCTGCAGCAGCGCAGGACCCGTGTTCCCGATCGGGAAGAACAGCTCAGGGTCCTCGTCGAGACACGCTGCGCGGTGGCGCCAATCCATGAGAATCTCCTTGGGCGCACGGCTGCCCACCGCCCTGGGTGAGGGCGCGCGGCTGTCGTGCAAGATCGGGGTGGGGGGAACGTGCTCCATCAAGGGTCACACCGCTGCCGCCGGGGCACAAGGGGTTACAGGTAGGTTTCGACCTGGTAACAGATGAGGCGTTGGTCACACCTGTCCGCCCGTCGTGGGCCCTCTGTGACGAACCGGGCGCACCCGGTACCGGCGGTACCGGACAAACGTCCAGGTCAGCGTCCTGCGCGGTGTTGACGCTGGCCACGTCGGTCCGCGAGCCCGCGCGTGCCTACGCTGGACCCGTGAGCAGCCCTCGATCCGCCCCCCTCGCCGTCGTCTGCGCCCTCGTCCTCGTGGAGGCCCTGGCCTTCCTCGGGCTGGGGGTCGCGTTCGTGGTGGACCTCACACGTGGTAATGCGGACCTCCCGGCCGCCACGGTGTTCCTCGCGCTGTTCGCGCTGGGGGTGGCCGCCCTCCTGGCGGGCGGGGCCCGAGGCCTGTGGCGGGGCCGGCGCTGGGCGAGGTCGCCGGTGATGACCTGGCAGATCCTCCTCGTCGTGATGTCGCTCGGCTGGCTCGGGGTCGAGGCGTCCGTCTGGGCGGTCGCCGTTGCCGTCGTCGCGGTGCTCGTCGCCGTGGGCCTGCTCCTGCCGCCGGTCGTCGCCGCGACGACGGGCTCGGGCGAGGACGAGGGAGCCGCGGGCGGTCAGGGTGACGGGCCCGGACCAGCGGTGGGTCCCTCCCGCTCCCAGGCGTAGACCTGCACGGGCGTCGCCGTCCGGCCCAGGACGACGACGCCCCGGCCCACGGGACGGTCCGCCGGGTCGGCGAGCCACGCCGCCCGTCCGCCGACGATCTCCGCGGACGCGGGGTCGTGCACGTCGAGGACCACCGCCCGCCGCAGCCGCAGCAGGGCCGGTGCGAGGCCCCGGAACGCTCCCGCCGCTGCCGCGGACGTGGTGGCCGCGACGAGACGGCGGTGCGGGCCCGACCACCGTCCCCACGTGTCGACCAGCTCGGGGTGCGCGCGCTCGACCTCGTCGAGGTCGTCCACGAGCACCGTCCACGCGCCCGGCCCGTCGAGCGCCCCGGCGACGTCGCCGTCGCGCAGGTCGAGGTCGACGACGCCCGGGAGGCACGCCACCGGTCCGGCGGCCCGGTCGACGAGGCGCAGCACCCGTCCGCCGTCGCCCGTCAGGCCCTGGGCCACGGCCGCGAGGACGGTCGACCGGCCCGAGCCGGGCGGTCCGGCGACGAGCAGGCCCGGACCGACGTCGACGCGGACGGGTGCCGCGTCGTCGCCGCCGACGCCGATCGGGACCCCAGTCGCGTCGGCCCGGAGCCGTGCCGGGCGTCTCGCGAACCGGGGGAGCGCCTCGACGCGGACGACGACGGGCCCGGGCCGCCCGGTGGGGTTCGTCGCGGCCGGCGCCGTCGCGGGCCCGGGCAGCGCCACCTGGCACAGGACCGCTCCGGCGGGACCTGCGTGCACGGCCCGGCCGGGCACCGGACGCACCCCGGCGAGCGCGGCGGGCACACCCGCGACGGCGTCGAGGGAGGCGTCGGCGACGCGCAGCACGAGCCGGTCGCGGAAGTGCGCGCCGTGCCGGACGGAGCTGCCGGCGACGTCGGCGCCGGCCACGACCGCGACCGCCGACCGACCCGACCGCCACAGCGCCGACAGGCGGTCGGCGCCGGCACCCCGCGCCAGGGACCCGAGGGCGTCCAGAGCTGTCTCGAGGCCGTCCACCAGGAGCACCGCCCGAGGTCCGTCGCCCGCGCCGTCGCCCGCACCGGTGCCGTCGCCGGCGCTCAGCAGCTCGACGAGCCGCGCGACGCGGACCGGCTCGTCCGACCGCGCGACCGTGCCGACCAGACCGTGCACGTCGTGCGCCCGCAGGTCGGCCGCCGCACCGGACGGCAGCCCGACGGCGTGCACCGCGAGCCCGGCGCGCAGGGCCTCGACCCCGACGGTCAGGAGCGTCGTGGTCCGACCGGAGCCCGGGCCGCCGAGCACGAGGAGGTGGCCGTCGCCCGGGTCCCACCGCACGGGCGCCCGGCGCTGCTGGTCAGGGAGGTCGGCGACCGCGACGGCGAGCCCGGGTCCGGGGGCGACGTCGTCCGTCATGACCCGGTCCGTCAGGGCCGGCAGCCACGGGACCGGCCGGGCGGGACGACCGGCGGCCGCGCTCACGGCCGCGCCGACCCATGCGGCCGTGTGGTCGTCGGGCGTGCGGGACGGCACCTCCGGCGTCCAGGCGTCCGTCGCCGCCGGCCACGGCCGGGCGAGCGTGACACCGGCGTCGGCCGGCCCGCCGGGCTGGGCGACCTGGATCGGCTCGGCGGCTCCGGCCGCCCGCAGCAGCAGCGCGCGACCGGGGGTCGACGGCGACAGCGCAGCGGCGTCGGGGACCTCGACGACGTCGACGGAGTCGGCGGGATCGGCGACGCGCAGGGCGATCCGCAGCGTCGTGTTCGCCCGCAGGTCGGCGCTCACCGCCCCGGCCGGGCGCTGCGTGGCCAGGACGAGGTGCACTCCCAGCGCCCGGCCCTGCGCGGCGATCCGCACCAGCGCCGGCATCGCGTCAGGCACGTCGTCGACCAGGGCGCGCAGCTCGTCGACGACCACGAGCAGCCGCGGTGGTGCGGCGGGGTCGGCGGGGTCGAGGTCGGCGACGTCCCGGGCGGCGTGGTCGGCGAGCAGCCGCTCACGACGGCGCAGCTCGGCGCGCAGCCCGGCGAGCACGCGGCGGGCGCGCGGCTCGTCGAGGTCGGTCACGTGGTCGACGACGTGCGGCAGCCCCGCGACCGTGCCGAGGCCGGCGCCGCCCTTGAAGTCGACGAGGAGCACCGCGAGCCGCTCGGGCGGGTGGCGGAGCGCCGCCGCGAGCACCCACGTGGTGAGCAGCTCGGACTTGCCGGCACCCGTGGTGCCGGCGACCAGCGCGTGCGGCCCGTCCGCGACCAGGTCGACGACGACGGGTGCCAGGCCGGCCGCCCGCCCGAGCGGCGCGGCGAGTCCCGCACGCGGTGCGTCCCAGGCGGCCGACACGGCGTCGGCGTCCGCGGTCGGCACGCCGGGCAGGGCGCCCAGCGAGACCCGCGCGGGCAGGTCGTCGCCCCCGGCCGGGGCGGGGTCGAGCGTGCGGGCGTGGACCTCCCGGACGCCGACGGCCCGCGTCACCTGGGTGCCGGCGACGCCGGTCGAGACTGCCTGCAGCGGCACGGCACGCCATCCGCCGTCCCTCGGCGTGCGCCGACCGGGAGCGCCTGGACGGTCGCCCGCGACACCCCAGGGTGGCGCAGCCGAGGTCCCGCGCAGCCTCGCCGAGGCCGGTCCGACCTCGAGCACGCAGCGGCACCAGGCCGGGACGTCGCGACGGGACGGCAGGACGAGGAGCAGCCGCCGGCCGTGCCCGACCCCGGACCGTCGCTCGGCCGTCTCGTCGGTGACCCGGGGGAGGTCGACGACCACGACGTGGCCCTCGGCACCGGTCGCCGGCTCGTCGCCGGTCCGTGCGACCGCGTCCGCCCAGGACCAGTCCGCCGGCTCGCGCGTGCGGACCGTGACGGTCGGACGGGCATGCGTGCCGAGCTCTCCGAGCACGATCGCGCGGGCCACGGCGAGGGCGTCAGCGCGTGGCCCGACGACCGCGAGCACGCCGTCGACGTCCCACGGCGCGGTCCCGTGCAGCGCGGTCCCGCCGTCGAGCGCCCGCACCGTGCCCGCGACGAGGTCCGCGACGTCGCGCGCCTCGACCGGGCCGGTCGACGCCGCCGGAGCGGCCGGGGAGTGCTCGGGCGCTGCCCGGCCCGCAGCGAGCAGGGCGAGCGGACCCGTCGCGGCAGTGAGCAGCAGGAGCGGTTGACGGAGGGCGACGGCGAGCGCGACGGAGCCGGCGAGCGGTCCCAGCACCAGCAGCCCTGCCGTACGGGCACCCGAGCGCCCACCGGTCCTGAGGCGCGGCTCGGCGGGTCGGGCCGACGGGGCCGGACCCGACCGGACCCGCAGCGCGAGCGTCGACGTGCCCACCCGGAGCTCGTCGTCCGGCCGCCACCGGAACCGGCCGCGCCGTCGCACCGCCACGACCCGCCCGCCGCGCCGCTGCCACCAGCGGGGTGCCGCCCGCACGAGCGTGGCGGGGCGGTCGACCCGGACCGTGACCCTGCCGCCGGTGCACCGCACCCGGACGGTGCCGAGCGCCGGGTCGGCGAGGACCAGGCCGGCGAGCACCGGACCGGCGAGCACCGGACCGGCGAGGACCACGTCATGAGGTCCGACGGAGCCCAGGCCGCGGACGACCGTCTCCGCACCGGCCTCGACGGGGTGCAGCCGGCCGCAGTCGGGCCCCGCGACGACCGCCACATGGAGCGGCGCGTCGAGGGCACGCTCGGCCTCCGGGCGGCTCCCCGTACCGGGCCGCAGCCCGCAGCCCGCGACGAGCGGGTGGGTGCCGACCTGGTGGGTGTCGTCGAGCTGGGCGTCGTCCACCGCGAGGCGCACGCCGCCGCTCGACCAGCCCGCCCACCCGGTGAGCCGGGCGAGCTCGGGCCGCAGGCGGGAGACCGGCAGCCCGCGCTCGACCTCGACGACGGTGGGGACCAGGCCGGGGCCGCGACGCGGATCGGGGTGCAGGGCGGTGAGACGCACCCGGTCACGGTGCCCTGCGGCGTGGACCGCACGGACGCCCACCCGGCGGTCCGGGGGACGCCCGTGCGGTCCACAGGCCCCGCTGTCGGCTCGACGGGGTCGGCCCGCCAGCCGGCCCGCAGGTCAGTCCACGGCGAGCGCGGCGACCGGCGACGTGCGGGCGGCCGCGCGAGCGGGCAGCACCGACGCGACCAGGCCGGCCAGCAGGGCGACGAGCAGCACGAGCGCGAGGTCCCGCCAGGGCACGGCCAGCTGCAGGTCGCCCGTCTGCCCGAAGGCCGTGGCCGCACCGGCCCACCCGTAGAGCAGTCCCAGGACCACGCCGAGCACAGCCCCGACGACGGCGATGAGCATGCCCTCGACGGCCAGCATCCAGCGCAGCTGGCGTCGGGTCAGGCCGATCGCCCGCAGCGTCGCCGACTCGCGGCGCCGCTCGATGACCGACAGCGACAGGGTGTTCGCCACCCCGATCAGGGCGATGACGACGGCGACGGCGAGCAGCCCCACGACGACCGCCAGGAGCGACGAGATGAGCCGCTCGTAGCCGTGCCGCTCGGCGGCCGAGCTCGACACGTGCACCGGCGAGTCGGTGAGCGCGTCCTGGACGTCCTGCAGGACCCGGCTCGGGTCGGCCGAGTCGTCGAGGCGCACCCACAGCTGGTCCCAGGCCGCGTACGAGTCGAGCCGCGCGAGCGTCGCAGCGGTCACCACGGCGTCCGAGCCGCCGAGGTCCGTCTGGACGGCGTCGAGGGTGACCGACTCTCCCGGGGCCGGCTCGCCGGTGTCGGGCCGCAGCGGCGACACCGTGACGGTCTGCCGGTCGGCACCGCCCTGCTGGGGCACGAGCACCACGCCGCCGGCGTACCTCCTGGGCAGGAGCACGGCACCGTCGGCCAGGTCGTCGAGCGCCCCCTCGCTGCGCAGCACGCGGGCCGCCTGGGCGGGGTCGGGCGCGACGAACCTCAGAGTCTCGTCGCCCACGCCGGCGTAGGCCCCGGGGACCAGGACGACCGCGTCGACCCCGGGAAGGTCCGCCACGGTCGCGACGGTGTCGTCCGGGAGCTCGGTGGCCTCGTCGGTCTGCGTGATCGTCAGGTCCACCGGGTACTGGTTGGCGAGGTCCTGCGCGAGCGACTCCCGGGCGCTCGCGGCACCGGTGCTCATCATCACGACGAGCGTCACGCCGATGAGCAGGGCCGTGCTCGTGGCGGCCGTGCGGCGCGGGTTGCGGACGGTGTTCGCCGACGCGAGCCGGGCGCTGGTGCCGGTCGCGGAGAGCGCCCTGCCGGCGAGCGAGACGACGCGCGGCACCCAGAACACGGCGCCGAGCAGCACGCCGACGAACGAGACCGCGCCGGTGAGGATCCCGAGGCCCAGCACGGCCAGCTCGTCGCCGCTGCCCGCCCGGGACAGCGCGACGGTCCCCAGCAGCCCGGCGACCCCGCCGAGCGTGAGCAGCACCGACGTCGCCAGGCGGACGCGCCCGGCCCGGGCGGTCACGGTCGGCGCGTCGGAGGGCCGCAGCGCGGCGACGGGGGGGACGCGGGTCGCGGCACGGGCCGGCACGAGGGACGCGAGCACGGTGACGAGGGTGCCGACGAGCAGCGGGACGAGCACCACGGTCACGGTGATGTCGACGGCCCGGGGGAGCGGGACGCCCGTGCTCGTGCGACCGAGGACGGTCAGGGCGCCCTGTGCGAGGGCGGTGCCCACGAGCAGGCCGACGAGGGACGCCGCCCCGCCGAGGATGGCTGCCTCGAGCAGCACCGACCGGCGCAGCTGACGCTTCTCGGCGCCGACGCACCGCAGGAGAGCGAGGAGCCGCACCCTCTGGGCGACGAGCACCTGGAACGTGTTCGAGATGACGAGCGCGGCGACGAGCAGAGCCACGGCGGCGAAGCCGAGCACCACGGTGAGCAGCACGTTGCCCTCGCCGGAGACCTCGGACACGGCCTTCGCGGCCGCCTCGTCCTTCGTCAGCACGTCCAGCGAGCGCACCGACCCGTCGAGGGCCGCGCGGGCCCGCTCCACGTCGCCGTCCGTCGCGATCAGCACGGTGTCGGCCCCGACGTCGTCGAACGACCCGGCGTACCAGCGGGCGAGGTCGTCCCGCAGGCCGAGACCGGCGCCGCCGAACTGCGACCAGGCGCCGCGCGGGTCGTCGGCGATGCCGACGACGGTCAGGGTCTGCTCCGTCGGGTCGCCGGTCGCCAGGTCGGGGTACTCGGTCGTGAGCGTGTCGCCCACACCGACGCGGAGCCGTTCGGCGGTCGTCGCGGGCAGGGCGATCTCGCCGGGCGCGGCCGGCATCGCGCCGCGGGCGATGGTGAGGGACCCGAGGCGCTCGTCGGAGGGGACCGGCAGGAGGTTCTGCCACGTCGCCGTACCGCCGTGCCGCAGCTCGGCGCCGCCCACGAACAGGGGGTCGGCGGCGGCGACGCCGGGCGTGCCCCGGACCTCGTCGAGCAGCCGGTCGGTGACGGTGCCCGTCGCGACGAGGTCGGCGTGGCCGAACGTGGCCGTGACGGCGTCGTAGCCGGTGCGGGTGATGACGCCGCCCGCGAGCAGCGTCGTGGTGAGGAACGCCGTGCCGATCGCGATGGCGATGGCCGCGGCGACGAGCCGCCCGGCGCTGCGGCGCATCTGGGCGAGGGTGAGCTGGAGCATCAGACGCCCACCGCCGGGGCGGCGGTGCCGTCGATGGTGCGCAGCGCGTCGAGGCCTGTGAGCACGGACTCGGGCGTCGGGTCGACGATGTCGCCGGCGACCCGGCCGTCGGCGAGCATCACGACGCGGTCGGCATAGGCCGCCGCCGTCGGGTCGTGCGTGACCATGATGACGGTCCGGCCGAGCTCGCGGACCGAGCGGCGCAGGAAGCTCAGCACCTCGGCGCCCGAGCGGGAGTCGAGGTTCCCCGTCGGTTCGTCGGCGAACACGACCTCGGGCTTCGCGACGAGCGCCCGGGCGATCGCGACGCGCTGCTGCTGGCCGCCGGACAGCTCGCCCGGGCGGTGCTGCAGCCGCTCGCCGAGCCCGAGCGTCACGACGAGCATGTCGAACCACTCCCGGTCCGGCTTGGCGCCCGCGAGCTGCAGGGGGAGCAGGATGTTCTGCTCGGCGGTGAACATCGGCAGCAGGTTGAACGACTGGAAGACGAAGCCGACCCGGTCGCGGCGCAGGCGTGTGAGCGCACCGTCGTCGAGCGACGTGAGCGCGGTCGGACCGAGCCGCACCTCGCCGGACGTGGCCTCGTCGAGCCCCGCGAGCAGGTGCATCAGGGTCGACTTCCCCGAGCCCGACGGGCCCATGATCGCCGTGAACGCCCCGGAGTCGAAGTCGACGTCGACGCCGTCCAGCGCACGGACCGCGGCCGGGCCGTGGCCGTACACCTTGGTCAGCCCGCGCGCGCTCGACGCGGGCAGGTGCGGCGCGGCCGGCCGGGCGGGCTCGGGGGTGCGGGAGAGGGTGGTGTCCACGGGGGCTCCTTCACGGGATCGCTGGCAGGTTCGACGCTAGGTCGCCCGCCTGCACCGACACATCCGGCGGTGGGCTGGACGCGGCGTCCGGCGTGTCATCCCGCAGGCCTACGTCCCGGGGGAGCCGGGTCAGCCTGGGGTCAGCCTCCCGGGCGGACCAGGCCGGTCTCGTAGGCGACCACGACGGCCTGGACGCGGTCGCGAGCTCCCAGCTTGGCGAGGATCCGGCCGACGTGGGTCTTGACCGTGGCCTCCGCGACGAACAGGTCCCGGCCGATCTCGCTGTTCGACCGCCCGCGCGCCATGAGGAGCAGGACCTCGCGCTCGCGGTCCGTGAGGTCGGCGACGGCCTGCCGGGCAGGGTCGGTGGGGGCGCCGGGCTCGTCGGGCGGCAGCACGTCGACGAGGTGCTCGAGGAGCCGTCGCGTGCTCGACGGCGCGATCACCGCGTCCCCGCGGTGCACGGTGCGGATCGCGGCGAGCATGTCCTCGGGCGGCGTGTCCTTGAGCAGGAACCCGGAGGCGCCCGCGCGGATCGCCGCGAGCACGTACTCGTCGAGGTCGAACGTGGTGAGCACGATGACGCGCGGCGCGGGGTGCTCGTCGGTGGCCCGCGCGGTGATCTCGGCGGTGGCGGTGAGCCCGTCCATCGTGGGCATCCGCACGTCCATCAGCACCACGTCGACCGGGCCGTTCACGGTCCGGGCGGCGGGGTCGAGGGCGCGGACCGCCTGGGCGCCGTCGCCGGCCTCGAGGACCACCCGGAGGTCGGGCTGCGAGTCGATGACCATGCGGAAGCCCGCACGGACGAGCTGCTGGTCGTCGACGAGGGCCACCCGGACCGGGTCGGGGGTCGGGTCGCTCACGGGGTCTCCTCGTCGGTCGTGGTCACGCTGGTCCTCTCGCGGGGGGTGGGGAGCTGGGCGCGGACCCGGAACCCGCCGCCGGGGCGCGGGCCGGCCGTGACCGTGCCGCCGAACATCGTCGCGCGCTCGCGCATCCCGAGCACGCCCTGCCCGAGGCCGTCGCTCTCCGCGGAGGCGCCGCGGCCGTCGTCGTCGACCTCGACGAGGATCGCCTCCGGCTGCCAGCCGACCATGACGGTGACCTGCGGGTCGGGGCCGGCGTGCTTGAGCACGTTGGTGAGCGCCTCCTGCGCGATCCGGTAGACGGCGAGCCCCATGCCGGGGGGCAGGCGCCGGGGCGTGCCCATCCGGACGAGCGAGACGCGCAGGCCGCTCGCCCGGACCTGCTCGACGAGGGCGCTGATGTCGTCGGCGCTCGGCTGGGGTGCGAAGCGGTCGACCGTGGGGACCTGTCCCGTGCCGGGTGCGCCGGCGTCGGCCGCGTCGGGACCGGCACGCAGGATGCCGAGGAGCCGGCGCATGTCGGTGAGGGCGGCGCGGCCCGTCTCCCCGATCGTGGCGAGCGCCCGGGTGGCGGCCGCGGGGTCGGCGTCGGCGGCGTACCGGCCGCCGTCCGCCTGGGCGATCACGACGCTGAGCGAGTGGGCGACGATGTCGTGCAGGTCGCGGGCGATGCGGGCACGCTCCGCGGCCGTGGCGATCTGGGTCTGCTGGTCGCGCTCGACCTCGAGGCGCTTCGCGCGGTCGACGAGCGCCTCGATGGTCTCCCGCCGCGACCGGCGTGCGAGGCCGAACGCCCAGACGGTGAGCATGGTCGACGACGCGATGATGGCCGTGCCCACGGCGGCCGGTGGGTACGACGACCCGCTGAGCAGCACCGCGAGCATCATCGACCCGAGCAGCGCGCCCGCGATCGCGACCCGGTGGGCCCAGCGCGGCCCGTGCACCGTCACGGAGTACAGCGCGACCAGCACGGCGAGGTCCGCGGGGATCACGAGCGGTGTGACGAACAGCATCTGCACCAGGGCGACGGTGTAGACGGCGGCCGCCGACGCGGTGGGACGCACGCGGCGCCAGGCGAGCGGCACGACGAGCAGCGCCGTCACGACGAACAGCGCCCAGGTCCGGCCGAGGGACTGCACGCCGGTGACGGCCGTGGCCACGGGCAGGACGAAGAGCATCGCGAACGCGGTGCCGACGGCGTCGACGGCGAAGCGGTGGGCCTCTTCCCATCGCAGCAGCCTGTCCCACCGGTTCACACCCCGAGGGTAGGTGGCGGCGTGCGCGCCGACGTGCCCCTGGGGGAGGACCCCCGCCGGCGCAGGTCAGCCTCGAGGCGCAGACCGGACGTCCGGCAGGAACTGCCAGAACTCGGGTGCGCGCCTGTGGCAGGCAAGACCGGCCCGTGACCTAGCATGGGCGAATGACCCAGGTGCTTCTGGCTGAGGACGATCCAGCGATTGCCGAACCTTTGGCCCGCGCGCTCGGGCGTGAAGGTTATGACGTGCGCGTGCAAGGAACGGGTCAAGGGGCCATCGACGGCGCCGCCACGGCGGACCTCGTGGTGCTCGACCTCGGCCTCCCGGACATGGACGGCCTCGACGTCGCACGTGCCATCCGCAACCTGGGGCTCACCACCCCCGTGCTGGTGCTGACCGCGCGCGCGGACGAGGTGGACCTCGTCGTCGGCCTCGACGCGGGTGCGGACGACTACGTGACCAAGCCCTTCCGCCTCGCCGAGCTGCTCGCGCGGGTGCGGGCGCTGCTGCGCCGCAGCGTGGGCGACCCGGGCGACGAGGACGAGCTGCACGCGCAGAACGTGCGCGTCGACGTCGCGGCCCACCGCGCGTTCCAGGCCGAGCGCGAGCTGCACCTCACGGCCAAGGAGTTCGACCTGCTGCGCGTGCTGGTCGCGGCCGCCGGCACCGTCGTGGCGCGTGAGACGCTCATGCGCGAGGTGTGGGGCTCCGACCCGACCGGCTCCACCAAGACGCTCGACATGCACGTGTCCTGGCTGCGCCGCAAGCTCGGCGACGACGCCAACTCGCCGCGCTACGTCACCACGGTGCGCGGCATGGGCTTCCGGTTCGAGACAGGCAACCTGAGCGCCGTCGAGCGGGTCTGACGCGTGCGTCGTCGTGTCCTGCAGGCGACCATCGCCGCGGTCACCGTCGCGGTCGTCCTGCTCGGGTTCCCGCTGGCGTTCCTCGGTGCCCAGCTCGTGCGCGAGAACGAGGTGCAGAGCCTGCAGGTCCGGGCGCAGAACGTCGCCCGGTCGGTCGACTTCCGCATCGAGTCGGACATCGCCCTGACCAACCGGATGCTCGTGTCCGCGACGGGCGGCGACGGCGAGATCCCGGCGTCGGTCATCGTGCGAGCGCCCGACGGCACCGTGTACGAGGCCGGCGACCGCGTGCAGGGCCGGAGCCTGTCGGTGCAGGTCAGCTCGGCGACGGGTGCCACGGTCTTGTTGTACGTGTCGTTCTGGGACGTGTTCTGGCTCAGCGCCCGGGTCATCGCGCTCGTCGTCGTCGCGGCGGTGGTCGCGTTCGCCGCCGGCATCGCGATGGCGATCTGGCAGGCCAACCGCCTCGCCGCGCCGCTCGTCTACCTCGCGGCGTCCGCGGAGCAGCTCGGCTCGGGGCAGGTCCGCCCGCAGCTCGAGCCGTCCGGGGTCGAGGAGATCGACCTCGTCGCGGCCGAGCTCGCCCGCAGCGCCGACCGGATGGCGGGGCGGCTCGCCGCCGAGCGCCAGTTCGCGTCGGACGCCTCGCACCAGCTCCGCACGCCGCTGACGGCGCTGTCCATGCGGCTCGAGGAGATCATGCTCACGAGCGCGGAGCCCGAGGTCAGCGAGGAGGCCCGGATCTCGCTGGAGCAGGTGGAGCGACTCGTCCGCGTGGTCGACGACCTGCTGACCAGCTCCCGCCGCGCCCACGGCGGCACGACGGAGGCCGTGAGCCTCCTCGACGTGGTGCACCAGCAGGAGGAGGAGTGGGCGCCGACCTTCGAGGCCGCGGGTCGGCGGCTCGTCGTCGAGGTCGAGCCGGGCACGCAGGTGCTCGCGACGCCCGGTGCGCTCGCGCAGGTCCTCGCGACGCTGATCGAGAACTCCCTCAAGCACGGCGCCGGCACCACGACCGTGCGGTCACGGGTGGGCGGCACGGCCCGGGCCGTCGTCGTCGAGGTCGCGGACGAGGGCGACGGCGTGCCCGACGACCTCGCCCCCCGGATCTTCGAGCGGGAGGTCACGTCCGGCGCGGGGACCGGCCTCGGCCTGTCGCTCGCGCGCGACCTCGCGTCGGCCGACGGCGGCCGCCTCGAGCTCGCGCAGCGCCGGCCGGCGGTGTTCGCCGTGTTCCTGTCGGGCGTCCCGGCCTCGATGCGGCCCGACGTCGTGCTCCCGCGAGGTGCCGTCGTGTCCGCCCGACCTGACCGGCGCCGGCGGTGATGTTCCGGCTCACGCCGTCGACGCACCCGGACGCGTGGGGCTCGACGACCGCGATCCCCGACCTGCTGGGCCTGGTCCCCGACGGCCGCCCGGTCGCGGAGGCCTGGTTCGGCGCGCACCCGAGCGCTCCCTCGGTCGCGCACCTGCCGGACGGCCCGGCGCGGCTCGACGACGTCGTCGCGGCCGACCCGGACGGGACCCTGGGCGCGGACGTCGCGTCCCGGTCCGGCGACCGCCTGCCGTACCTGCTGAAGATCATCGCCGCGGCCTCGCCGATCTCGCTGCAGGTGCACCCGGGCCTGGCGCGCGCGCAGGCGGGGTTCGCCGCCGAGGAGGCGGCCGGGATCCCGGTCGACGCGCCCGACCGCAGCTACCGCGACCGCAACCACAAGCCGGAGCTCGTGTACGCCCTCACGAGGTTCGACGCGATGGTGGGGTTCCGTGCGCCGCGGCGGGCCGCCGAGCTCCTGGTCGGCCTCGACACCCCGCTGGCAGCGGACCTGCGGGACGTGCTCGTCGCGGACCCCGCGCCGACGGGGGTCCGGACGGCGTTCGAGTGGCTCGTCTCGCCGACGACCCGACCCGGCGCCGACGCCCTGCAGGAGTTCGCCGCGGCCTGTGCCCGCCGGCTCGTCGCGGGCTCGCCGTCCCCTCGCACCGACCGCACGGTCATCCGCCTCACCGCCGCCTACCCGGGCGACGCCGGTGCGGTCACGTCGGTGCTGCTCAACCCCGTGACGCTGCGCCCGGGCGAGGCGCTCTTCGTGCCGGCAGGCACGGTCCACTCCTACCTGCAGGGCGTCGCGGTGGAGATCATGGCGAACTCGGACAACGTGCTCCGGGCCGGCCTCACCGCGAAGCACATCGACGTCCCGGAGCTCCTCGCGAACCTGGACGCGGTCGCCGCCCCGCCCATCCGAATCGCGCCCGAGCGGGTCTTCACGTCGACCGAGATCTACTACGCCCCCGTCGACGACTTCGAGCTGTCGGTGACGCGCCTGACGGACGAGGGCGTGGTGCGGATCCGGGGTCGCGGTCCGCGGGTGCTGCTCTGCCTGGAGGGCGAGGTCGAGGTGCGCACCGACGAGCGGGTGGCGCTCCTGCTGACCCGGGGACAGGCGGCGTTCGCGCCGGCCGGCGAGGGCGTCGTGCACGCGTCGGGGGACGGCGTGCTGGTCCAGGCCGACGTGCCGTGACCCACGTCGCCGTGCCCGGACCGCCTGCGCGCGTGACCCGTCACGTACCCTTCCGTTCCGAACGGCATGTCGCCCGGTGCACCGGATCTCCCGGGACCAGGACCGGGCGGCGAGGTGGCGACAGGACGCGACGAGGACCGAGAGGGGCGCAGTGCACCGGCTGACACCTGCGACGCAGCACTACGCGTGGGGCTCGACGACCGCGATCCCGGACCTCCTGAACCGGGTGCCCGACGGGCTGCCCGTCGCCGAGGCGTGGTTCGGCGCCCACCCGAGCGCTCCGGCGACCGTGGACACGCCCGACGGCCCGCGGGCGCTCGACGCGCTCGTCCACGAGGACCCGGTCGGCACGCTCGGCGCCGACGTGGCGTCCCGGTTCGGCAACCGCCTGCCCTACCTCCTGAAGATCATCGCGGCGGCCGGCCCGCTCTCGCTCCAGGTGCACCCGAGCGCGGAGCGCGCCCGCCTGATGTACGCCGCGGAGGACGCCGCCGGGGTGCCCGTGGACGCGCCGGAGCGCAGCTACCGCGACCCGCACCACAAGCCGGAGCTCGTGTACGCGCTGAGCCGCTTCGACGCGATGGTCGGCTTCCGTGCCCCGCGCCGTGCCGCCGAGCTCCTCGTCGGGCTCGACGCGCCCCTCGCGGCGGACCTGCGGGCGCAGCTGGTCGCGGACCCGACGTCGGCCGGCGTCCGCACGGCGTTCGAGTGGCTCCTGTCGCCCGACACCCGGCCCGGGATGGACGACGTGCGCAAGTTCGCGGACGCCTGCGCGCAGCGGCTCGTCGAGGGGTCGCCGTCCCCCCGCACCGACCGGACCGTCATCCACCTCGCGGCCGCCTACCCCGGTGACGCCGGCGCCGTGACGTCGGTGCTGCTCAACCCCGTGACGCTGCGCCCCGGCGAGGCCCTGTTCGTGCCCGCCGGCGCCGTGCACGCGTACCTGCACGGGGTGGGGGTGGAGATCATGGCGAACTCGGACAACGTGCTCCGGGCGGGCCTGACGGGCAAGCACATCGACCTGCCCGAGCTGCTCGTCAACCTCGACGTGGTGGCCGCACCTCCGATCCGCATCGCGCCGGAGCGGGTGTTCACGTCGACGGAGATCTTCTACGCGCCGGTCGACGACTTCGAGCTGTCGATCACGCGCCTGACCGACGAGGGCACCACCCGGATCCCGGGCCGCGGCCCGCGGGTCCTGCTGTGCCTCGAGGGGGAGGTCGAGGTGCACACCGAGCGTGACGGGACGCTGCTCCTCACACGCGGCCAGGCGGCGTTCGCCCCGGCCGGCGAGGGCGCGGTCACGGCGTGGGGCGACGGCATCCTCGTGCAGGCGGACGTGCCCTGACCGGTGCCCGACGCCCGCCTCGACGCCCGCGGGTGATCAGCCTCCGCTGCCGGTGAACACCCAGCGCTTGTAGCCGACGTACCGCAGGACGGTCCCGATCGCGATGCCGATGACGGTCGCGACGTTGTCGGCGAGCGGCGTGGTCAGACCCAGCACGTAGTGCGAGAACGCGAGCGTCCCGACGGGGACCACCGCGCAGCCGACGTTGATCGCCGCGAACACGACGAGCTCGCGCCCGCGCCGCGCGGTGCGGTGCTCGGAGAACGTCCAGTGCCGGTTGCCGATCCAGGACACGAGCGTCGCCGCCGCCAGCGAGATGATCTTGGCGGTGATCGGCTTGGCCTCGAGCAGGTGGCCCGGGCCGAACCTCAGCAGGTTGAACAGGCCGAGGTCGACGACGAACGCGACACCGCCGACGGACAGGAAGCGGGCGATCTCGTAGGCGCGGGCCCGCAGGGCGGCGTTGCGGAACGCGGAGGCTGCCGGCGTCCGGGCGGCTCCCGTCACCGGCAGCGCGACGTCGGCGAGCGCCGCGGGCGCCACCGGTCCGACGGCTCCGTCGGGTCCACTCACTCGTCTGTCCTCCACGTTCGCGGATCGTGCGGCGAGGATAGCGCCGTTGGCTGGGAGGACGATGTGCGGGTCGGGCGTGAAGCGTTTCGGCCGCCGGTCGGTCCGGCGCCGTCCCTCGGCTAGGCTCGTCGCCCGTGGCAGCACCCGTGGTGGCAGTGGTCGGTGGTGGGCAGCTCGCCCGCATGATGACGCCGGCGGCGACCGCCCTCGGTGTGCACCTGCGGGTGCTCGTGGAGAGCCCGACGTCGTCGGCCGCGCAGGTCGTGGTGGACGCACCCGTCGGCGCCGCGTCCGACGAGACGGCGGTCGAGGACCTCGCGCGAGGCGCGGCGGTCCTGACGTTCGAGCACGAGCACGTGCCGAACGCGCTCCTCGACCGGATCGCCGCCCGTGGCACGCCCGTCCGCCCGGGCGCGGCGGCACTCGTCCACGCGCAGGACAAGATCACCATGCGCACCCGGCTCGGTGAGCTGGACGCACCGTGCCCGCGCTGGGCGCCCCTGGCGAGCGCGGCCGACCTCGAGGACTTCCTCGCGTCCGTCGGCGGCGCGGCGGTCGTGAAGACGTCCCGGGGCGGCTACGACGGCAAGGGCGTCCGGGTCGTGCGGTCGGCGGACGACGTCGCCGACTGGTTCGCCGCGGCCGCCGACGGCACAGGCGTCCCGCTGCTCGCCGAGGAGAAGGTGCCGTTCAGCCGCGAGCTCGCGGTCCTCGTGGCGCGGCGCCCGTCCGGCGAGGTGCGGACGTGGCCCGTCGTCGAGTCCGTCCAGAGGGACGGGGTCTGCGCCGAGGTCGTCGCCCCCGCCCCGGACCTCGACGACGCGACCCGCGACGAGGCGGTCGGCATCGCGGTGCGGATCGCGGAGGGGCTCGACGTCACCGGGGTGCTCGCGGTCGAGCTGTTCGAGGTCCCCGACCCCGACGGCGGCCCGGCCCGCGTGCTCGTCAACGAGCTCGCCATGCGCCCGCACAACTCCGGTCACTGGACAATCGACGGCGCCGTGACCAGCCAGTTCGAGCAGCACCTGCGTGCCGTCCTCGACCTGCCGCTCGGCGACACGACGGCGCGCTCGGCGTGGACCGTCATGTCCAACGTGCTCGGCAGCACCCTCGACGAGCTCACCGACGCCCTCGCGGACGTCGCCCGGCAGGACCCGCAGGCGAAGGTGCACCTGTACGGCAAGGACGTCCGCCCCGGCCGCAAGCTCGGGCACGTGAACGTGAGCGGTGACAACCTCGCCGAGGTCCGTCGCCGGGCGAACGCCGCCGCAGCGCTGCTGCGCGGCGAGGCACCGCACCAGCAGACGGAGGCGTGATGGCAGCACAGGCCCTGGTGGGCATCGTCATGGGGTCGGACTCGGACTGGCCCGTCATGGAGGCCGCCGCGCAGGCGCTCGCCGAGTTCGACGTGCCGGTGGAGATCGACGTGGTCTCGGCCCACCGCCAGCCCGACAAGATGGTCGCGTACGGGCGGTCGGCAGCCGAGCGCGGCCTGCGCGTGATCGTGGCGGGCGCCGGCGGGGCCGCGCACCTGCCGGGGATGCTCGCCGCCGTCACGCCGCTGCCCGTCGTGGGCGTGCCCGTCCCGCTGGCGCACCTCGACGGCCTCGACTCGCTGCTGTCGATCGTGCAGATGCCCGCCGGAGTGCCCGTCGCGACCGTCTCGGTCGGTGGGGCGCGCAACGCGGGACTGCTCGCCGTGCGGATCCTCTCGGCGGGCCCCGACGAGGACGCGGCCCGGCTCCGGGGCGCGATGCTCGTGTTCCAGGACGGGCTGCGCGAGCAGGCCGACGAGAAGGGTCGACGCCTGCGCGACAGGTCGTCCGGACGCCCGACGACGGGGTTCAGCGCCTGACCCCAGCCGCTCGAGGGGCGGCGTGAAAAGGCGGTGACGATCCCGCGACGTCGCCGTCCTCGACGCGCGGGACCACCGGACCGTGCCTAGCGTCGTGCGGATGACGACGCCCCCTGCGCGCCTCGCGGCGCTCGACGGCCTGCGCTTCGCCGCGGCCGCGGCCGTCGTGCTCTACCACTTCACGGCCCGGACCTCCTCCGCGTGGGGGCCGGCGCAGGCCGACCGGCTCGGCGGCGCCGGCCGCTGGACCTCCTACGGGTCGCTCGGGCCGGAGCTGTTCTTCGTCGTCAGCGGCTTCGTCGTGCTCATGTCGGTGTGGGGGAGGCCGACCGCCCACGTCGTCGCGTCGCGCGTCGCCCGCCTGTACCCGGCGTACTGGGTCGCGGTCCTCGCGACCGGTGCGCTCCTGCTGGTGGTGTGGCCCGACGGCAAGCACGTCACGGCCCACCAGGTGCTCGTGAACCTCACGATGCTCCAGTCGCAGCTCGGGACGGAGCACGTCGACGGCGTGTACTGGACGCTCTGGACCGAGCTCCGGTTCTACGTGCTCCTCGGCCTGCTGTCGCTCGTCGGGGCCACCCGACGGCGGGTCCTGGCCGTCGTGCTGATCTGGCCCGTCGCGGCGCTCGTCGTCGAGCGGGCCGGGTGGGAGACGCTGGCCACGGCGCTCGTGTCCGACTACGCGCCGTTGTTCGCCGCCGGGATGGCCCTCTACCTGCTGTTCCGCCCGGCCGACGACGAGCCGCGGTTCGCGGTCGCCCTCTGGTGCGCGGTCGCCGGGAACACCGCGCTCGCCGTGTGGCGGGTCGTGCCGTCGCGCAGCGCGGTGCTCGAGCGGACCACCGGCTACGCACCGTCCGCGGTGCTGCTCGGCGTCGGCGTCGTGGTGTGCGTCGCGGCCGTCGCGGTCGTCACCCTGACACCGCTCGTGCGGGTCGCCTCGCCGCGCCTCACCGCGGCCGGTGCGCTCACGTACCCGCTGTACCTGGTGCACGAGTACTGGGGGCTCTACGTCGTCAAGCTGACCGCTCCGTGGGCGCCGGCGGCGCTGTGCCTCGTCCTTGCGGTGGCCGTGGTCCTCGCGCTCGCGTGGCTCGTGCACCGGTACGTCGAGCAGCCGTACGGACCACGCCTGCGAGCGGGCACCGAGGCGGGGCTCGTCCGGCTGCGGGCGGTCGTGCTCGACCCTGTGACGCGGGGCCCGCGCCTGCTCGGGCTGCACGGCTGACGTCCGGTCAGGACGTCGGCATGCCTCCGACCGGACCGGCCGGCAGGGACCCGTCCCGGATCGCCGCGAAGAACGCCGGCGTGGTGTCGGGGTCGAGGAGCACGGTCGAGCCGAGGTTGTGGCCCGGCCGGTAGTCGATGCTCTTGATCGGCGGCGTGCCCGTGATGCCACCGGGACCGTTGGCGGCCTTGAACGCGAGGCCCAGGCGCGCGAGGTCGACGATGTCCGAGCCCTCGTCGACGGTGAGCGCGCCCGTGCCGGCGTCGACGAGCTCGACCTGCCGACCGGGGCGCAGCACGAGCGACTTGGGGTCGACCTTGCCCATCACGGCGCCGATGAGCTGACGCTGGCGCTCGGCGCGGCCCACGTCGCCGGTGGGGTCGGCCTTGCGCATCCGCGAGAACGCCAGGGCGTCGACGCCGCCCACGTCGTGGCAGCCCTTGGCCCACACCATGCCGGAGTCGGGGTCGTTCACGTCCGCGTCGTAGCAGAGGTTCACGCCGCCGACGGCGTCGACGACCTGCTCGACGCCGGCCATGCCGATCTCCGCGTAGTGGTCCACGGTCAGGCCGGACAGCTGCTCGACGGTCTGCACGAGCAACGGCGCGCGGCCCCACGAGAACGCGGCGTTGAGCTTCGCCTGCCCGCGGCCGGGGACCTCGACCAGCGTGTCGCGGGGGAGGGAGACGAGAGCCGTCGGCCCGTGCTCGGGCACGTGCAGCAGCAGGATCGTGTCGGTCCGTGCACCCTCGGTGGTGGTGTCCTCGATCGCGCCGTCCGCGCGGGAGTCCGAACCGGTCAGCAGGTACGTGGTACCCGGCGTGTTCGCCGCACCCGACAGGGCCGCGGTGTGGTTGACCTTCCCGTTCGCCCACACGACCAGGCCGATGGGCCAGGCCAGCAGCGCGACGACGACGAGCAGGCCCACCGCGACGGCGATGGTCCGACGGCGCACGCGTCGGGCCGGGGCCGTCGGGCCGCCGGTCGCCGCGGGCTGCCTGGTCCCGGGCCTGGGTGGTGCGGCCGGCGGCACGCGACCACCCGCAGGCGGGACCCGGCCGGGCGGCACCCGACCGCCCGCGGGCGGTGCACCGCCCGTCCGGACGGGGCTCGCAGGGCGGGCAGGGCTCGCGGGGCGGGCGGGCGTGCGCGAGGCGGGACGTGCGGGCGCGGCCGGAGCGCTCAAGGACGCCGGACGGCCGGCGGCCTCGGTCGCGGACGACGCCGCGGGGCGCCGAGCCCCACCGGACGGGGCGAACGACGCCGGCCTGGTCGGGATGCCGCGGGGCGGTGTCGCCGGTGCGGCGGAGGACGGGGCGGGTCGCGGGGTGCGCTGGCTGCCCCCGCCCACGACGATCGCGTCGTCGCGAGGGTCGGTCGGCCGTGCGGCTGCCGAGCCCGGCGTGAACGACGGGGGAGCAGGCCGGCGGGTGCGCTCGTCCGGGCTCACGGCGCGATCACCCTGCGGCACAGACTGCCGTCGTGTCGTCCAGGTTGAACGCCTCCTTGCCGGCCTTCTTCGTCGGGGCCGGCGTCGGCTCCGCCTGCACGGGCGGTGCGGCGGTCTCGACCGGGGGAGCCGTGGTCGCGGCCGCGGTGGGGGCCGTCGTCGTGGCAGGCGTGGTCGGGGCGGTCGTCTCGACCGGCGTAGGCTGACCGAGCGCCGGCACGTCGTTCGCGATGTTCTCCCACATCTGCTTCGCGGCGGGCAGCCATACGACGCGGTTCGGGTCGCTCGGCGCGGGCCCCCACGGCACGGTCATGAACGTGATGCTGCCACCACGGATCGTGCGCATGTTGTAGGCGAGGCCGACCATCGTGCTCGTCGACATGCCGTCGTCGACCGTCAGGGAGCTCGTGGCGGCGTTGAGGAAGCCGGCGAGCTTCGGGACGTCCGTGAGGACGTTCTTCGACAGCACCTCCTGCACCATGGCGGCCACGAGGCGCTGCTGGTTGCCGATGCGGTTGGTGTCGGAGCCGTCACCGACGCCGTTGCCCTTGCGGGCTCGGGCGAAGGCGAGGGCCGTCGAGCCGTCGAGCGTCTGGTTGCCGGCCTTCACGAACAGGCCCGCGTCCTTGGACGTCATGTCGTTCGGGATGCAGATCGGCACGCCGCCGATCGCGTCGACCATGGCCTGGAACCCGGCGAAGTCGACGACCACGAAGTGCTCGGGCTGGATGCCGGTGTTCTCGGCGACGGTGCGGATGGTGCACGCCGCCGCCGACGCCATGTCCCCGCCCATGTCCCACCCGGTGGCGAACGCCGAGTTGAACATGCCGTGCGTGGCCTTGGACGTCTTGCCGTTGGACATGGTGCACGACGGGATGTCGACGAGGGAGTCGCGCGGGATCGAGACGGCCTCGACGCGCGTCCGGTCCGCGGAGATGTGCACGAACATCGTGGTGTCCGACCGCATGCCGGCCGCCTCGCCGCCGATCTCCGCGTTCACGCCGTCACGCTGGTCGGAACCCAGGACCAGCAGGTTGACGGCCTGGCCGGCGTTCGGGTCGTCCGGGTCCGGCACCTTGCTGGGGCTGGGGGCCTCGCCGACGAGGTCCGACACGTCGACACGGTTCACGTTGCCGTTGAACTTGTAGATCGTCGCGGCGGCGCCCGCCACGCCGAACGCGAGGACGCCGACCGCGGAGAGTGCGACGACCCGCAGGGCCCGGTGCGAACGCAGGGTCCGGGCGTGCCGGACGGCACGAGGGCGCGAGGTTGCAGCGTGGCGGGAGGTCACCGGACGATCCTAGGAGCGCGTCCCCCCTGCGCGGGGTAGCCCACGCAGGGGGCGCGTGGAGGACCTGTGCAGATCAGCGGCCCAGCTGGCTGTACTTGGCCTCGGTGGCGTCCTTCTGTGGCCTCCACCACGCCTCGTTGGCCCGGTACCAGTCGACGGTCGCCTCGAGCCCGGCGCGGAAGTTCTCGTACCGCGGGGTCCAGCCGAGCTCGTCGCGCAGCTTCGTGGAGTCGATCGCGTAGCGCAGGTCGTGGCCGGGGCGGTCGCTCACGAGGTCGTAGGCGTCGGCCGGCTGGCCCATGATCTCGAGGATCGTCTCGACGACGGTCTTGTTGTTCTCCTCGCCGTCGGCGCCGATGAGGTACGTCTCGCCGATGCGGCCGCGGTCGATGATCGCCCAGACGGCGCTGTTGTGGTCCTCGACGTGGATCCAGTCGCGCACGTTCTCGCCCGTGCCGTACAGCTTGGGGCGCACGCCGTCGACGACGTTGGTGATCTGCCGCGGGATGAACTTCTCGACGTGCTGGTACGGCCCGTAGTTGTTCGAGCAGTTCGAGATGGTCGCCTGCACGCCGAAGCTGCGCGCCCACGCGCGGACCAGCAGGTCGGACGACGCCTTCGTCGAGGAGTACGGCGACGACGGGTTGTACGGGGTGTCCGGCGTGAACTTCGCCGGGTCGTCGAGCTCGAGGTCGCCGTAGACCTCGTCCGTCGAGATGTGGTGGTACCGCACGCCGTGCCGGCGGACGGCCTCGAGGAGCTGGTACGTGCCGATCACGTTGGTGCGCAGGAACGGCCACGGGTCGTGCAGCGAGTTGTCGTTGTGCGACTCGGCCGCGAAGTGCACGACGAGGTCCACGTCCTTGACCAGGCTGTCGACGATGTCCGGGTCGGCGATGTCGCCCTTGGCGAAGACGACCTTGCCGTCGACCGGGTCCAGGCTGCGCTCGTCGCCCGCGTACGTCAGCGCGTCGAGCACGGTGACGCGGACGTCCGGACGCTCGCGGACCGTCTGGTGGACGAAGTTGGAGCCGATGAAGCCGGCACCGCCGGTGACGAGCACGTGCATGCGGAGGTCCTCCTGTGGCGTGGGATCGGCGCCCAGGGTAGCGCTTCGGCGCGGACGGGCCCGTGCCGGGCTGGCCCTGCCGGGGTCCGACCGCCGGTCAGGCGCGGTAGCCGCCGGTCGGCCCCGCGGGAGGCACGAGGAGGCGCTCGACCTCGCGGCGGGGCACGACGAGCCGGGCGCCGATCGTCCGGCGGGCGCGCAGGAGGTGGGGGAGCATGCCGAGGTACGACACGAACGCGCGCAGCCGGGTCCGGACGAGCGGCCACGGCTGGCGGCGGCGCAGCGCGACCGACGCGGTCGTCAGCACGAACGCACCGAGCGTGCGCGCGAGCAGCGACGGGCTCGCGTCCTTGGTCAGCATCGCGAGCCGGTTGCGGGTGTCGTGGAACCGGAACAGCTCGCTGCCCTCACCCGACGAGGCCGAGTGCCGGTGCCGCACGACGGCACCGGGGCAGTGCTCGACGCGGTACCCCGCCAGGCGCATGCGCCACGACAGGTCGGAGTCCTCGTAGTACATGAAGAAGCGCTCGTCGAGGACGCCCACCTCCCGCAGGACCGACGTGCGCAGGATCGCGGCCGCGCCGCTGAACCCGAACACGTCGCGGTCCGGCCGGTGGCGGGACGCGTCGGCCAGCCAGCCCCGGTCGACGCCGAAGCCGTCCGTGCGCAGCTGGTTCCCGGTGGAGTTGACCAGGTGCACGGTCCCGGCCGGGTCCGCGACCCACCTGCCGTCGGGCCCGTTCACGACGTCCGGGTCGTCGGGACGGGCGGCGACGAACGTGGTGTCGAGCAGCACGGTGGCCGCGAGCGCCGCGACGGCGTCGTCCGCGGTGCGCAGGCCGTCCACGAGGGCCCGGACGAACCCGGGCTCGGCGGTCGCGTCGTTGTTCAGCAGGACGACGGCCGGGGCGTCGACGTGCCGCAGCCCCAGGTCCACGCCGCCGGCGAACCCGAGGTTGCGCTCCGAGCGCACGACCGTGACGTCGGGATGGCGTTCCGCGACCCGGTCGATAGTGCCGTCCGTCGAGGCGTTGTCGACGAGCACGACGTGCATCCGGACGTCGCCCAGCTCCTGGGCCGCGAGGCTGTCGAGGCACGCGAGCGTCAGGTCGACGGCCTCCCACGTCACGACCACGACCGTGACGTCGGCGGCGCTCATCGCAGGACCGTCAGGTACGCGGCGACGGTCGCGTCGGCCGTCCGCGCCCACGTGAACGGCGCCGCGGCGGACCGTCGAGCAGCGCGTGCGGGCTCGTCGTCGGGCAGCGCGAGCACCGCCGCCAGGCCGCCGGCGAGGGCGTCGACGTCGAGCGGGTCGGCGAGCACCGTGTCGGCGCCGGCGACCTCCCGGAGCACCGGGACGTCGGCCGCGAGGACCGGCCGCCCGGCCGCCGCGGCCTCGACCGCAGGCAGGCCGAAGCCCTCGTCGAGGGACGGCAGCGCGAGCGCGACGCTCCCGGCGACCAGCGCGCGCAGCTCGTCGTCGGGCAGGAAGCCGGTGAGGTGCACGCCGGCCGAGGCCAGGTGCTGCTCCCGGCCGGCGGGACCGGCGAGGACGAGGTCCGGGGTCGACGGGTCGGCGGCGCGCAGCGCCGCGTGCGCGGACAGCAGCCGGGGCAGGTTCTTGCGCGGGTCGAGCGAGCCGACGAAGACGACGTACTCGCGGGGCAGCCCGCGCTCCTGGAGCCAGCGCGCCGGCGGCGGCTCCGCGGTGGACCACGCAGGGTCGACGCCGAGGGGCGTGCACGACACCCGGTCCGCGGGCAGGCCGTAGTGGTCGCGGACCGCGTGCACCACCGCCTCGCTCGGGCACAGCACGTGCGCGCCGCGCGCCAGCGCCCTCGGCACGAGCTCGCGGTACAGCAGGCTGTCCCGGCTCACCGTGGCGGCGTGCAGGTCGTACGTCAGGTCGTGCACGGTGACGACCGTCGCGGCGCCGCGGGTGGGCGGCGCGACGAAGTTCGTCCCGTGGAACAGCCGGGTCGGCCCCGAGACGAGCTCGACGGGCGGGAACGCGACGCGCCGCCAGCACTCGCGGAGCAGCCGGGCGGGGACCCGCCGGCCGACCTGGTGCACGCCGGTCGGCAGGTCCGTGAGGGCGCCTCCCCGTGCCGTCCAGGTGGACACGGCGAGGTCGGCGGCCAGCCCGGCCCGGGCCGTCGCGGCCGGGAGCTCGGCGATCAGGTGCGCGGTGTAGCGTCCGATCCCCGTGCGCTGGCCGAGCAGAGGCGTGGCGTCGAGGGTGATCCGCACGGGCCAGATCGTCTCACGCGGCCCGGCACCACCGGATCGGGCGGCTCACGGTGCCGGCCTCGCAGGGCGATCCGTCGGAGATGCGGAGGCGCGGTGATGAACCTGACAAGGAGTGTGACGAGCACCTCGCCACCGAACGGGGTACGAAACGGTCAGGTAGATTCTCGGCGTCAGTGACGCACCACCCCGGTGCCTGGAGGAGCGGAATCCGTGTCGATCTACGACATCCCCGCGGTCGACCCGACCGCACTCAACTCGAGCCAGGCGATCGAGCTCGAGCTGGTCGGCCACGACAAGACGGTGCTCGATGTCGGCTGCTCGACGGGCTACCTCGCGCGTGCCCTCACCGCGCAGGGCTGCACCGTCAGCGGCATCGAGTTCGACGCCGAGGCCGCCGAGCAGGCCCGCCCGTCGCTCGCGAACCTCGTGGTCGCCGACCTCGAGCGCGTGGACCTCGCGGACGCGTTCGCGGGACAGACGTTCGACGTCATCGTGTTCGGCGACATCCTCGAGCACCTGACGCGCGCCGACGACGTGCTCCGGTCCGCCGTGAAGCTGCTCGCGCCCGGTGGGTCGATCGTCATCTCCGTGCCGAACGTCGGGCACGGCTCGCTGCGTCTCGCGCTGCTGCAGGGCCGCTGGGACTACCGCGAGACCGGTCTGCTCGACCGGACGCACGTGAGGTTCTTCACGCGGTCGTCGCTGCGGGACATGCTCGCGGGCGCCGGCCTCGTGATGGAGGACCTGCGCGCGACCGTGCTGGACCCGCTCGAGGTCGAGGTCGAGATCGACGCGGACGCGCTCCCGTGGGCCGTCGTGGACTGGGTGCGGCACCAGCCCGACGCGCTCGTCTACCAGTTCGTGGTGCGCGTCGTCGTCGGCGTCGACGACGGCAGCGAGGACCCGGAGCTCGTGCCCGCCGTGGACCTCCCCGTCCGCGACGACGTGCACGCCACGCGCGCGAAGATCGAGGCCGAGCTCCACGCGGGCAGCCCCGGCAGCAACTCGATCGTCGACGAGGTCATCGACCTGCGGCACCGCGTCCTGACGATGCGCGACCACGCCGTCGGCGTCGAGGCGTCGCTCGGGTCGCTCCGGGCCGAGGTGGAACGAGCGCGGGCCGCCGAGAAGGACGCCTATGCTGAGACCGAGCGCCTGGTCGAGGAGCTCAAGCACACGACGTCGTGGCGCCTCGGGACGATGCTCGTCGCGCCGCTGGCGCGCGTGAAGCGAGTGATCCGGGGGGTTTGACGCCGTGAGTCCACGGTTCTCAGTACTGACGCCTGTCTACGAACCGCCGCTGGCGGCCCTGCGGGCAGCGATCCGCTCGGTCGAGAGCCAGACCTACGGGGACTGGGAGCTCGTCCTCGTCGACGACCGCTCCCCGTCGCAGGAGGTCCGCGACGTCCTGCGGGAGGCCGCTGCCGCCGACCCACGGATCCGCGTCGTGGAGCGCGAGGTCAACGGGGGCATCGTCGCCGCGTCGAACGACGCGATCGAGCACGCCGGGGGCGAGTTCTTCGTCCTGCTGGACAACGACGACCTCCTCGACCCCGAGGCGCTGGCCAAGGTGGCGGAGGCGCTCGACGCCGACGCGACGATCGACTACCTCTACACCGACGAGGACAAGATCGACGCGGAGGGCGAGCACTACGACGCGTTCCGGAAGCCCGACTGGTCGCCGGAGCGCCTGCGCGGCCAGATGTACACGTCGCACCTGTCCGTCCTGCGTGGCTCGACCGTCCGCGAGGTCGGCGGGTTCCACGACGGGTTCGACGGGTCGCAGGACCACGACCTCGTGCTGCGCGTCACCGAGAAGGCCCGCACCGTCGCGCACATCCCCGAGGTCCTCTACCACTGGCGCGTGGTGCCCGGCTCCACCGCCGGCGACGCGTCGGCGAAGCCGTACGCCTGGGACGCGGGCCGGCGTGCCGTGCAGGCGCACCTCGACCGCGTCGGCATCGAGGGCACCGTCGACTTCGGGACGATCCCCGGCACGTACGCCGTCACGCGGGTCGCGTCCCCGGACCACCTGGTCAGCGTCGTGATCCCGACGCGCGGCGGGTCAGGCCTCGTGTTCGGCGAGACGCGCGTGTTCGCCGTCGAGGCCGTGCGGTCCGTGCTCGAGTCCGGCGGCTACCCGAACGTCGAGATCGTCATCGTGTACGACCTGGACACCCCCGTCGACGTGCTGGCCGAGCTGCGTGAGCTCGCGGGCGACCGGCTCGTGCTCGTGCCGTTCGAGGGGCCGTTCAACTTCAGCGCCAAGTGCAACGTCGGGTACCTGCACGCGTCCGGCGACATCATCGTGCTGCTCAACGACGACGTGCAGGCGAGCTCCGAGGACTTCCTCGCCCAGCTCATCGCCCCGCTCGACGAGCCCGGGGTCGGGATGACCGGAGCGCACCTGCGGTTCCCCGACGGGCGGCTGCAGCACGGCGGCCACGTCTACCGCGACGGCGAGTTCATGCACGCGTTCATGAACTCGACGCAGGAGGACCCGGGGCCGTTCGCCGCCCTGCGCGTCAACCGGGAGGCGTCCGGCCTCACCGCCGCGTGCGTCGCGCTGACCCGGGGGACGTTCGAGGACGTCGGCGGGCTGTGCGAGGTGCTCGTCGCGAACTTCAACGACGTGGACCTGTCGATGAAGGTGCGCCGCAACGGCGGCCGCCTCGTGTGGCTCGAGAACGTGCGGCTGTTCCACTTCGAGTCGCAGACGCGCGAGCCCGTCGTGCACCAGTGGGAGTACGACTTCGTGCTCGAGCGGTGGACGTTCCCGCTCGTCGACTCCTACCTGCCGTGACGGACGGCGCCCGGCCCCGCTGAGGGTGCCGGGCGCCGTCGGTTCCGCGTCAGAGCGTCGCGAACGAGATCGGTGTGCGCAGGGGCCCGAGCGACGGGCTGTTCCCCTCCACCGAGAAGTGCGCCGCCTCGGGCACGAGGTGGACGTCCGTGCCGTCGGTCTGGGTGATCGACGCCTGGATCGTGTAGTCGCCCTCGGCCAGCGGCAGGTCGGGCAGCGTGAACTCGAACCGGCCGGTGCCGCGCAGCGGCGGCAGGGGCAGGCCGAGCAACCGGGTGTTCGTCTGGTAGAGCGTGGTGCCCATCGGCGTGGTGATGCCGACGCCGAGCGCCCAGTCCCGCAGCTCGGTGGCGGCGTCGACCTGCATCGCCACCGTCAGCGTCTCGCCGGGTGAGAGCGCGGGGCGACCGGTCTGCCCGCTGGCCGACCGCAGCGCGACGCCCGCCAGCTCGGCGCGCGTCTGCGGCTTGTCGGACGCCTGCGCCTTCGCGAGCTCCTCGCGACGGGTGGCCTCGAAGTCGGCGCGCAGCACGCGCAGCGCCTCGCGGGGTGCGCCGTCCGCGGCGACGACACCGTGCTCGAGCACGACCGCGCGGTCGCAGAACTCCGCCACCTGGTCGAGGCCGTGCGTCACCAGCACGATGGTCCGGCCCTCGTGCTGGAAGCCACGGATCCGCTCCAGGCACTTGCGCTGGAACGGCTCGTCGCCGACGGCGAGGACCTCGTCGACCAGGAGGATGTCCGGGTCCACGTGGATCGCGACGGCGAACGCGAGCCGCACGTACATGCCCGACGAGTAGAACTTCACCTGGGTGTCGATGAACCGCTCGATGCCCGAGAAGTCGACGATCGCGTCGAAGTGGCGGTCCGTCTCCTCGCGCGTCAGGCCGAGGATCGAGGCGTTGAGGTACACGTTCTCGCGACCGGTGAGGTCGGGGTGGAAGCCGGCGCCGAGCTCGAGGAGCGCCGCCAGCCGCCCGCGCAGGTGCACCTTGCCGGACGTCGGCTGGATGATGCCGCCGATCGTCTTGAGCAGCGTGCTCTTGCCCGAGCCGTTGGGCCCGACGAGGCCCACGGTGGTGCCCGCCTCGATGTCGAGGGTGACGTTGCGGAGCGCCCAGAAGTCCTCCTTGTGGAGGTTCGAGCGGCCGAAGTTGACGAGCCGCTCCTTGAGCGACTTCTCCTTGCGGATGACGAACCGCTTCGAGACGTCACTGATGCGGACGACGGTGGTGCTCGACATCACAGCTCCTGCGCGAAGTTGGCCTGGAGGCGGGCGAAGATCCGCTGGCAGAGCCAGAGCAGGACCACGCCGACGGCGAGCGCGATGCCCAGGCGGGCGCCGAGCTGCGGCGGGAACGGCTCGCCGTCGCCGGCCACCCAGAACGTCTTCTGGAACCCGAGCACGACCAGCGTGACGGGGTTGGCGAGGTAGATCGCCTCCCACTTCGTCCCGCCGATCGCGCCCTGCACGAGCTTCCAGGAGTAGACGATCGGCGACGCCCAGAACAGCACCTGGAGGGCCACCTCCACGAGGTACTGGATGTCACGCAGGTAGACGTTCACCGCCGACAGCAGCAGCGCGATCGCCAGTCCCCACACGAGCAGCACCGCGAGCGAGAGCGGGAAGTACAGCCAGCGCGACCCGGTGGGGAACCTCCCGGCGACCAGGGTCGCGGTCACGAGGATCACGAGCTGCATGCCGAAGTTGAACAGGGCGGACCCCACCACGCTGAGCGGGAACACCTCGCGCGGCAGGTAGACCTTCTTGATCAGCCCGGCGTTCGCGACGATGGACTGCGTGCCGAGGCCGATGATCTCGCCGTACAGCGTCCACGCCGTGAGGCCGGAGTAGATGAAGATCGCGAAGTCCGGGACCTGCCGGGCGGCACCCAGGAACTGGCCCAGTGCGACGAAGTAGATGAGCAGCAGCACGAGCGGGCGGATCAGGCTCCACACGAAGCCGAGCGCGCTGTCCTTGTAGCGCGACTTCAGCTCGCGGTTGACCAGGAGCGCGAGGAGCTGGCGGTGGGCGACGATGTCCCGCAGGGAGGCCAGGGTGCCGGAGGCGAATCCCGACGACGGGGTCGCGGGTCGCAGGGGCTCCAGGGCGAGGGCCGCCGCGCGTGCCTCGGCGATGTCGGTCATGGATCCCCTCGTGGTCGTGCCGTGGTGGGGGGCCAACCACGGGGCGGAGCACGTACACGATACCCAGTCGAACCACCCGGTCAGGGACGGATGACGCGTCACCGGTAGCATCGACGGTCGGCGCACAGGACCTCGGCCAACCCGGGTGGGGCTTCGTGCGCCCTGAGGAGTGCATGTGAACCGCTCGTCGTCGGCGCATCCTGTCGTACGGCCTGGTGTCGTGTCCGTCGTGCTGGTGAACTACCGCGGCGCCGACGACACGCTGACCTGCCTGCAGAGCTTCGCGGACGTCGCGTGGCCGGCGGACCGGCTCGAGCTGGTGGTCGTGGACAACGCGTCCGGGGACGGCAGCGCGGAGCGCATCCGGGAGGCGCGTCCGGACGTCGTGCTCGTGGAGGCCGGCGCCAACACGGGGTTCGCCGGCGGGTGCAACCTCGGTGTGGCGAACGCCACGGGCGAGTTCGTCGCCTTCCTCAACAACGACGCCCGTCCCGGTCCCGAGTGGATCTCGGCGGCCGTCGAGACGCTGACGTCCGACCGCACCATCGGCGCCGTCGCGTGCAAGGTCCTGGACTGGGACGGTGAGCTGGTCGACTACGTCGACGGCTCCCTCACGTGGTTCGGGATGGGCTACAAGCGCGAGGCCGAGCGTCCCGACGACGGCTCGTACGAGACGGCGAAGGACGTGCTGTTCGGCACGGGCGCGGCGATGTTCATGCGCGCCGACCTGTACCGCGAGGTCGGCGGCTTCGACGAGCGCTTCTTCATGTTCTACGAGGACGTCGACCTGGGCTGGCGGCTCAACCTGCTCGGCCACCGCGTCCGCTACGAGCCGCGCTCCGTCGCGTACCACCGGCACCACGCGACGATGAACAAGTTCGGCAGCTACCGCGAGAGCTACCTGCTCGAGCGCAACGCGCTGATGTCGATGTACAAGAACCTCGACGACGAGTCGCTGGCCAAGGCGCTGCCTGCGGCGATGGCCCTCGCGGTGCGGCGCTCGGTGGCCCGCACGGAGACCGACGCGACGGTGCTCGACCTGCAGCGCTCGCCCGGCGGCGACGCCGAGCCGGACATCACGGTGCCGAAGATGGCCCTGACGGGTCCGCTCGCGATCGACTACTTCGTCGAGCAGCTGCCGTCCCTGGTCGAGTCCCGCACCAAGATCCAGGGCACCAGGCGGCGCACGGACCGCGAGCTCTTCCCGCTGTTCCGGCACGCGATCGAGCCGGCGTACGCCGTCGAGAGCTACGTCCAGGGCCACGACGCGCTCGTGTCCGCGTTCGGGATCGACAGCCACTTCGTCTCGCGGATGCGGGTGCTCGTCGTCACGGGCGAGCCGCTGCTCGCCCGGATGGCGGGCCCCGCGATCCGGGCGTGGGAGATCGCGTCCGCGCTGTCGGCGGAGCACGACGTGCGGCTCGCGTCGCTGCGCGGCGTCGAGATCGAGGGCGAGGGCTTCGACGTGGTGCACGCCGCCGGGCGTCGCCTGCGCGAGGCGACCGAGTGGGCCGACGTCATCGTCTTCCAGGGCTTCCTGCTGGACGCCGCCCCGTGGCTGCGCACGAGCCGCAAGATCATCGTGGCCGACGTCTACGACCCGATGCACCTGGAGCAGCTCGAGCAGGCGAAGGACCTCGGCGCGGCCGGCCGCGACCTCGCCGTGCAGGAGACCACGCGCATCCTCAACGACCAGCTGCGGCGGGCCGACTTCCTGCTGTGCGCCTCGGAGAAGCAGCGCGACTTCTGGCTCGGCCAGCTCGCCGGCCAGGGCCGGGTCAACCCCGCCGTGTACGACGAGGACGAGAGCCTCGACTCGCTCATCGCCGTGGTGCCGTTCGGTGTCCCCGCGGAGCCGCCGGTCCAGGCCCGGCACGCGATCAAGGGCGCGGTCGACGGCATCGGGCCCGACGACAAGGTCATCCTCTGGGGCGGCGGCATCTACAACTGGTTCGACCCGCTGACCCTCATCAAGGCGGTCGACCGGCTGCGGGTGCGCCACCCCGAGGTCCGGCTGTACTTCATGGGGCTCAAGCATCCGAACCCCGACGTGCCGCAGATGCGGGTCGCCTCGCAGACGCAGGCGCTGTCCGACGAGCTCGGCCTGACCGGCGTGCACGTCTTCTTCAACGAGGGCTGGGTCCCGTACGCCGAGCGGGCCGACTACCTGCTCGACGCCGACCTGGGCGTCTCCACGCACTTCCAGCACATCGAGACCGCGTTCAGCTTCCGGACCCGGATCCTCGACTACCTGTGGGCGGGCCTGCCGATCGTCGCCACCGAGGGCGACACGTTCGGCGGGCTGATCCGGGAGCGCGGGCTCGGTCGGGCGGTGCCGGCCGAGGACGTCGACGCCCTCGAGGCCGCGCTGCAGGCGATGCTGTTCGACGACGACGCCGTGAAGGCGGCCCGCGAGGAGGTGGCGACGTTCGCGCAGGAGTACGTGTGGGCGTCGACGCTCGCCCCGCTCGTCGAGTTCTGCCGCATGCCGCGCCGGGCGGCCGACCTCGAGCACCGGCTGGGTGAGGCCGACCTGACGGCGCGGCTGTTCGAGCGTGCCCCCGGCGGCCTGCGCGAGGACCTGGGGCTGATCCGCAAGTACCTGTCGGAGGGCGGTCCGGTCGAGCTGGCGCGTCGTGCCGGTGGCCGGGTCCGGCGCAAGATCGCCGGGTCCGCCGGGTCCTGACGGACGCGGCAGCGGCCCTCAGCGGGTCGCTGCCGCGTAGATCTCCGCCGTCCGGGCCGCCGCCGCCGCCCAGGTGAACTGCGCCGCCCGCGCTCGTGACCGGGGGGAGAGCTCGTCGCGCGCACCCAGCGCCGTGACGATCCCCCGGCCGATCTCGCGGGTGTCGAGCGGGTCGACGAGCACGGCGGCGTCGCCCCCGACCTCCGCGCACGACGTGCCGCGGGACGTCACGACCGGCAGCCCGTGCGCCATCGCCTCCACGACGGGCAGCCCGAAGCCCTCGCGCAGCGACGGGAACACGAACGCGTCGGCCCCGGCGAACGCGGCGTCGAGGTCCTCGCGGTCGAGGCGGCCGAGCACGTGCACGCGGTCGCGGACGTGGTCGGGCAGGGTCAGCCCCTCGCCCCAGCCGGTCGGGCCGACGAGCACGAGGTCCGTGCCGGGCAGCTCGTCGGCGACCGACGCGAAGCCCGTCAGCAGGCCCGGGAGGTTCTTGCGCGGCTCGACGGTGCCGCACCACAGCACGTAGGGGCGCTCGAGCCCGTGCCGGGCCCGCAGGGCGGCCACCCGCGCCGGGTCGGGCGGGCCGATGCGGGCGCCGTGCGGCACCACCTCGATCCGGGCGGCGGGGATGCCGACGGCGACGCAGTCGTCCGCGGTCGCCCGGGACGGCACGACGACGGTCACGGCGGCCGTCGTCTGCTCGAGCGCGCGGCGGAAGAAGCGGTTGCCGCGAGCCGTGAAGTGGCTCGGGTCGTGCAGGAACGCGACGTCGTGGACCGTGACGACGAGGGGACGGCGCGTCGGCGGGATCGCCCAGGTCGTCGCGTGCACCACGTCGACGTCCCCGGCGATGGCCTCCGCACGCGGTCCGGGCAGGCGCTGCCAGGCGTCGTACAGCAGGCGGCGGGGGAGCCGCGAGTGCCGCACGGGCACGCCGGGCGTCCAGTCCGCCGGGGCGGGGCCGCCGTGGCGCGCGGCCACGCCCGTCGCCTCGACGTCGTCACGCAGGGCCAGCTCCCGCGTGAGCTCCACGATGTACGTCCCGGAGCCGCCCGGGACGGGCTGCCAGCACTGCTCGACGGTCAGGGCCGCACGGGTCGACGTCGGCGGCACGGGCGTGGGGGCGCTCAGGCGTCGAGCGTGCGCAGGTACGCGACGACGTCGTCGTACGACGGCAGCAGGCCCGACTCCTTGGCCTCGGTGAGGCCGGGCGCCGCGGTGTCCTTCTCGGACAGCAGCGGCACGAGCGCGCGACCTTCCCGGTCGACCGTCGGCCAGTCGATGCCGACCTCCGGGTCCAGCGGGTGGATGCCGTGCTCGCGCCCGGGGGAGTAGCCCGACGAGCACAGGTACAGGACCGTCGAGTCGTCCTCGAGCGACATGAACGCGTGGCCCAGGCCCTCGGAGAGGTAGATGGCGCGGCGGTCGGTGTCGTCGAGCAGCACCGAGTCCCACTGGCCGAACGTGGGCGATCCCACGCGGATGTCCACGACGACGTCGAGCACGGCGCCCTTGGCGCACGTGACGTACTTCGCCTGGCTCGGCGGCACGTCGGCGAAGTGGATCCCGCGCAGCACGCCCGCGGCGGAGACCGAGCAGTTGCCCTGCTGCAGGTCGAGCGGGTGCCCGACGGCCTCGGTGAACGCGTCGTTCTTGTAGTACTCGAGGAAGACTCCCCGGGGGTCTCCGAGCAGTCGGGGGGTGATCTCCCAGGCGCCGGGGATCTTGAGCTCGCGGAACTGCACCGTCGGACTCCTCAGGACGGGGATGTGTGCGGGGACAGCGTACCGGCGCCGTTACCCTGGACCGTTCGTGCTGGTCGACCCGAGGAGTGCAGCGTGCGGTGGTTGGTGACGGGGGCGTCGGGGATGCTCGGCCAGGACCTGGTGGCACGGCTGAGGGACCGCGGTGACGACGTGACCGGCCTGGACCGCGCCGAGCTGGACGTCACCGACCCGGACGCCGTGCGGACCGCCGTGACCGGGTACGACGTGGTGGTCAACTGCGCCGCCTGGACCGCCGTCGACCTCGCCGAGTCGCAGGAGCCCGCCGCGTTCGCCGTCAACGCCGTCGGCCCGCAGAACCTCGCCCGTGCCGCGCACGCCGCCGGTGCCCGCATCGTCCAGGTGTCCACCGACTACGTGTTCGCCGGCGACGGCACCCAGCCGTACGCCGAGGACGCGCCGCTCGCGCCCCGGTCCGCGTACGGGCGGACCAAGGGTGCGGGGGAGTGGGCCGTGCGTGCCGAGGCCGCCGACCACCTCGTCGTGCGCACCGCGTGGCTGTACGGCGCGCACGGCGGCTGCTTCCCCAAGACGATCGCCCGCGTCGCCGCCGAGCGCGGCGGGCTGGACGTCGTCGACGACCAGGTCGGGCAGCCGACATGGACCGTCGACCTCGCCGACCTGGTGGTGCGGCTCGTCGACGCCAAGGCCCCCGCGGGGACCTACCACGGCACCGCGAGCGGCTCCACGTCGTGGCACGGGTTCGCGCAGGCCGTCGTCGCGGCCGCGGGTCTCGACCCCGCGATCGTCGGGCCGAGCTCGAGCGCGACGCTCGACCGGCCCGCACCCCGCCCTGCGTACTCCGTGCTGGGGCACGACGCCCTGCGCGCGGCCGGCGTCGAGCCGATCGCCGACTGGCGCGAGCGGTGGGGCGTCGCTGCCGCGAGCGTGCTCGCCGGCTGACGGAACGGTTCCGGCTTCGTCGGACCCGACCGTCAGACCTGCACGTCGCGGCAGCCGAGCAGGGGGTTCACGCCGCGCGGCGCGTTGATCATGTACACGCACACGCGGTGCTGACCGGGCACGGCGCCGACCACGGCGTCGAACCCGTGAGCGTTGCCCAGCCGGTACAGCGCACCGACGTCGGCGCGCGGGCGGTTCGCCCGGACGACCGTCGCGGCGCCGTCGACGTACACGTGCACGTCGATGGAGGCGGTGGTGTCGGGGTCGAGCGCCCAGCCGCCCACCGCGACGCCGGAGCCCGTGCTGCGGACCATGTCGAGCGACCCCACCGGCGTCGCCCCGACCGTCACCGTCCGGCAGCCGAGCAGCGGGTTCACCCCGGCCGGCTTGTTGATCATGTAGACGCAGACCTGGTGCGTGCCGTCGGCGGTCGCGACGACCGCGTCGAAGCCGTGCTTGTTGCCCAGGTGGTACGCGGCGCCGACGTCGGTGCGGGTGCGGTTCGCCCGGACGACGGTCGCCCTGCCGTCGACGTACACGTGCACGTCGATCGAGGCGGTGGTGTCGGGGTCGAGCGCCCAGCCGCCGACCGCGACGCCCGTGCCGGTGCTGCGGACCATGTCGAGCGAGCCGACAGGCGTCGCCCCGACCTTGACCGAGCGGCAGCCGAGCAGCGGGTTCACGCCCGCCGGGCGGTTGATCATGTACACGCACACCGTGTGGTCGCCCTGACCGGTCGCCACGACCGCGTCGAACCCGTGGTTGTCGCCCAGGTGGTACGCGGCGCCCACGTCGGGGCGCGAGCCGTTCGCCCTGACCACGGTCGCCTTGCCGTCCACGTAGACGTGCACGTCGAGCGAGTCCTTCGTGTCCGGGTCCAGCGCCCAGCCGCCGACCGCGACGCCACCGGTGGTCGCACGCACCACGTCGAGCGAACCCACGGGGGTCGCGTTCGAGACGGTGACGAGCCCGCACCCGAGGACGATGTCGGCGCCCGAGCCGACGTTCGCCGCGGTCAGGCACACCAGGTGCTGCCCGCCGCCGGCGGCCACGGTCGCCACGAACCCGTGGTTCGGGCCGACGCCGAACGCGGCGGCGACGTCCGGCCGGCTCGTCGACGCGGTCGTCGACGTGACGGCCCCGTCGACGGACACGTCGACCCGCAGGGCCGAGCCCGAGTTCGGGTCGAACGCCCACCCGCCGACCGAGATGCCTGACGACGTCCCGCGGATCGAGTCCACCGAGCCGTGCGGCGAGGCGATCACGGACGCGTTCGCGATCCCCGCGACCCGGCCGCGGATGGCCGGCAGGAGGTCGTAGAGGTACTGCCCCGGGCAGGCCGTGAGCTGGGCGTCACGATGGCCGTAGATCGTCGGGAAGACGACGGTCGTGCCCGCCGGGTACTTCGACGCACCACCGCCCGACACCATCGACACGTCGGTCCCCGCGAGGATCCCGTGCACCGCGAACTTCCAGGCGACGAGCTGGCTGATCCCCTCGACCATCTCGGCCGACGGCGCCTGCTCCGCGAGGTTCCCGATCGCGGCGACGCCGATGGTGCGGCTGTTGAAGCCGCCCGTGTGCACGCCGACCACCGTGCTCGTGATCCCGCCCGCGCGGCCCTCCCAGATGCGGCCGAACCGGTCGACGAGGAAGTTGTAGCCGATGTCGCACCAGCCGCGGCCGCCGTTCGCCTCGGACCGGGTGTGGTACGCGTAGAACCCCTGGATGATGCCGGGGACGGCCTCCGCGCTGTACCCGTTCGCCGAGGCGGTGTGGTGCACGGCGGCCGAGACGAACTTCGTCGAGAAGTCCGGCGTGCAGGTGCGCAGCGACTCGTCCGCGCCCCAGCCGGCGCGGCTGATGATGCCGGGGGCGGTCGCGGTGGCGGCGGCGAGGCTCGCGGCCGGTGCGGCGGCCGTCCGGTCCGACGCCCTCGTGGCGGCCGTGCTCGTCGCCCTGCTGGCCGCCGCGCCCGCCGCCTCGGCCGCGGGACCGGGGTCCACCAGGACGGCCTTGAGGTCGCGGACCGTCCCGTCGGCCGCGTCGGCCCACACCTGGATCCCGTCCGCGCCCACCGCGACCACGGGGTCCGTGCCGTCGCGGCTGCTGCCGCTGCGCGCGTCGGGGGTGCCGGGGTCGGGCGCGACGTCCGAGGCAGACAGACCCTCCCAGTTGGACCACGTGCCGTCCGTGCGGACGCGGTAGCGGATCGTCACGTCCTCCAGGCCCTGAGCCTGGTCCCACGTGACGCCGAACACCGAGAACGGGTCGGTGGACAGCTCGGGGGTGAGCACGTCCGGCACCGGGACGGGCTCGGTCGTGGGGGCTGTCGTCGGCGTGCTCGACGGCGTGGCCGTCGGCCAGACGGACGGTGACACGGACGGAGCGACGGACGGCGTGGGGGAGGGCGTGGTCGCGGTCGCGGTCGGCGTCGCGGTGGGCCCGCCGGTCGGCTCACCGGTGGGCTGGTCGGTCGGCGCCGCCTCGGTGGGCTCGTCCGTCGGCCCGACGGAGGGCTCGGCGGCGCGGAACAGCTGCTGGCGCGGGGCCGTCGCGGCCGGGGCGTCCTCGGTCGTCGCCGACCCCTCGGCGGCCGGGGCGTCCACGGCCGAGGCGTCGTCCTCGACGGACGGCACCGAACCCGGGGCCGGGAGCGCCGCGAGGGCGGCCTTGTCGACCCCCGACAGGTCGAGCTCCGTGACGTCGGGGCCCTTCGGCGTCTGGGCGTGCGTCTGGGCCTGCACCTGGGCGTGCACCTGGGCCTGCGCCTGGGCCTGCGCCGGTGCGGAGAGCGGCACGAGCACCCCGCACACGATCAGCAGGGTGAGGCCTGCCCGTCCCCGGATGCGCGTCCGTGCGCGTGTCGCTGCCATGAGTCGCCCCTCTGAGTTCGGGCGCCCTGCGGCACCCCACGGACGACCGTGCCACATGGCGCCGCCCGGGTGCGCGCTCGCGGTCGGCGTGTCCGCGCCGGGCCGGGTCAGCCCTCGGTCCGGCGTCGGTCCGGCGGTCCGGCGGCGCTCAGCCCTCGCTCGGCGCGATCGAGTAGACGTACCGGGGCGAGCCGCCCCAGGTGAACGTGTCGGTCTCCGTCAGGCACGGTGCGTCCAGCTCGTGCGACGCGACCACGCCCGTGAGCTCGGGGACCCGCTCGGCGACCGTGCACGGCGAACCGCTGACGAGGATCGTGTCCGGGCTGGGGTTCGAGATGTCGAGGTCCTCGTCGTCGGTCCAGTCGAACCAGATGAACGAGCCGCCACGGTTCCAGGTCGCCTCGTCGCCGTCCGGGTCGAGCTGCCGCCAGGCGTCGGCGTCCGGGCCGGCGAGCTGCCGGCCGGACAGCGACGGGACCCCGGTCGCGAGCATCAGGCTGTCGACGAACGCGTCGTCCGAGGCCCACGCCTCGCCGTCGGCGCGCAGCTCGTCACCCGCTTCGAGCATCTGCTCGGCGGCGGGGGTGCCACGCAGGTCCCCGAGGCCGAACAGGATCGGGTTGACGCGCCAGACGAGCAGGACCGCGAGAAGGACGGCGACCGCGTAGCCGACCCACCAGCGCGCGCGGAACGTGATCGCGAAGACGACGGCGGCGAGCAGCACGGCCGACGTCCAGATCGACAGCACGGACAGCGTGGGGAGGTTCGCCGAGCGCAGCAACGAGCCGGCGTTGGCGGCGATGAGCGCGACCACGCCCGCGCACATGGCGGCGAACGTCCACCGGGTGCGACGCGCGACACCGGGCAGGACGAGGCACACCAGCAGGATGCCGAGGTACCCGAGCACGTCGGCCGCGCGCTGCGGCGGCACCATGTTGACGATCTTGAGCTTGTACCCCGGGTTGCCGAAGTCGACGAGCGCCCACGCGAACCAGAACGCGGTCGCGACGCCGGTCACGGCGACGGCGGCCCGGTGCCGCACGTCGCGCAGCCGGACCCCGTGCGCGAGGAGCAGCACGGCCCAGACGGCGGCGACGGCGTACGACGACGAGATCTCGGAGTCGTTCGTGTTCCCCTGGATGGCCATGTACTCGAGCTGGCCCAGGTTCGTCGCGCCGAAGATCTCCTGCAGCGGAGACGGCCCGCCCGTGGCGACGCGCGCGCCCGGGTAGAGCGTGTTCAGCGTCGCCTGGACCGAGCCCCAGTTCTCGAGGACGACGCCGCCGAGCAGCAGCCCGGCGCCGACCCCGACGGCCAGGACGGTGAGGATGTTGGTGCGGCGGTGCGCGCGGTCGACGACGAGGCCGGCGACACCGACGGCCAGGATCGCGGTCGCGACCACGATCGCCCACGGCTGGTAGTGCAGGGGGGTGCGGGCGAGCAGGATCGCCGCGCCGGCTCCCCAGGCCAGGGCGTGCCATCGTCGGCCCTCGGCCCAGCGCGCCGCGCTGTTCTGCATCGCCGCGACCCCGGCGATGGTGAAGCCGAGCATGTTGAGCGGGCCGAACGACCACCACGCGGTGGCGGGCGACGCGACCATGAGCGCGGCGGCGAACCAGCCGATCGACCGGTTCCCGGTGAGGTTCCGGAAGAACGCCGGCGCGCCCAGGGCGAGCAGCAGGAACGGCAGCCACCACCGTGCCGCGATGACCCACGCGTCGGGCAGGAACGGGCCGAGACGCAGGACCGTGCCGTCGAAGAGGACGACGCTCGACACCGGGCTGGAGGAGAGCTGCGACGAGAACCCGTGCGGGGCGGTGAGCGGGTTGAGCGACTCGGTGCTGCCGGTCGCGGCGACGCCCAGGTTGAACGGCATGCCCGTGAGGAACTCGTCGCTGCGGATCCGCAGCGACTCGCCGATCTGCACCCCGGTCGGGTTCGCGGGGTCCTCGCGCAGCTGGGCGATGCCGATCGAGGACATCGTGACGCCGAGCAGGACCAGGACCAGGTACGCGACCAGCGGGCCGACGATGCGCCACGGCAGCGTCCGCAGGCGGGCGACGTTCAGCTTCACGAGTGCTCCAGGATCCGGTGGCGGCGCCGCCGCGGGGACGTCAGGCAACGGGCACGGTGCGGCAGCCGAGCGAGACGCTCACCTTGGTGGCGTTCGCGTCGACGGCCGTCACGCACACCTCGTGGGTGCCGGCGGCGACGGTCAGCGTCGTACCGTACCCGCTGATCGCCCCCGCGCCGTAAGCGGCCGCGACGTCCGGCCGCGCCCCGTCGGCCGTGATCGAGACGGCCTTGCCGCCGTCGACCGCGACCTTGACGGTGATGCCCGTGGCGACGTCCGGGTCGAACGCCCACCCGCCGACGACGACCTGGCCGCCGCCGATGTCGCGCACCTGGTCGATCACACCGACCGGGGTCCGGTTCGACGCGGCGACGGTGACGTCACGGCAGCCGAGCAGCACGTTGATGCCCCCGGAGGCGTCGATCGCGTACAGGCACACGGAGTGCTTCCCCGCCGACGCCGGGACCTTGGTGTCGTACCCGCTGACGGCGCCGCCGTGGTAGATCGCGTAGACGTCCGGGCGCTCGCCGGAGGCGAGGGTCGCGGCGGTCGCGACGCCGTCGACGTACACGTGGACGTTGATCGCGGTCTTCACGTCGGGGTCGAACGCCCAGCCGGCGACCTGGATCTGGCCGGCGCCGGCGTCCCGGGCCACGTCGATGACGCCGAGCGGTGTGCGGTTGCTCACGGAGACCGTGCGGCAGCCGAGCAGCACGTTGGTGCCGCCGTTGCCGTCGATCGCGTAGAGGCAGACGCTGTGCGTCCCCGCGGCGGCGGGGAACGTCGCGCCGTAGCCGCTGACCGCGCCGCCGCCGTACAGCGCGTAGACGTCCGGCCGCTTGCCCGACGCGGTCATCGCGAGCGTGGCGACGCCGTCGACGTACACGTGCACGCCGATCGCGGTGGACACGTCGGGGTCGAACGCCCAGCCGCCGACCTCGATGCGGTTCGAGCCGGCGTCGCGGGCGACGTCGATGACGCCGATGGACGTGTGGTTCACGACGGTGACGTCGCGGCAGCCGAGCAGCACGTTGGTGCCGCCGTTGCCGTCGATCGCGTAGAGGCAGACCGAGTGCGTGCCCGTGCTCGTCGAGAAGCGGGCGTCGTAGCCGCTGATCGCGCCGTGGCCGTACAGGGCCTGCACGTCGGGCCGGGCGCCGGACGCCTTGAACGCCAGGGTGGCGACGCCGTCGACGTAGGCGTGCAGCGTGATGCCGGTCGAGACGTCGGGGTCGAAGGCCCAGCCGGTCACCTGCACGGTGCCGCTGCCGGCGTCCCGGACGGTGTCGATGACGCCGAGCGAGGTGCGCTGCTTCGCGGACCCGAACCAGCTGGTGAAGTACAGGTGGAAGTTGCGGTTCCCGTACGCCGAGCAGCTGTCGCCGCTGCCGTAGCCGGCGGCCAGCGCCGCCGCGTTCGGCTGGTACGGGGTGTAGTTGTACAGGCTCGCCGTGGCCTGGTTCTCGATGTAGACCGACGACGACCCGCATGCGGTGTTCGGGTTGTAGAGGATCGTGTTCGTCCGGCCGGCCCGGTACGAGTACGAGGTCGGGTTGGCGGCGTAGCGCTTGAGCTGCTTGGCCGCCGAGTAGACCTGGTTGGCGAAGCCGGCGTACTGCGGGTCGCACCAGCCGTTGCCGGTGTCGGGGCAGCCGAAGCCGAGCGCGCGGGCGTAGGTGGCCGCGGCCTTGCCGGTCGTGCTGGTGACGAGGCTCTGCTCCTTCTGGAGCGTGACGAGCAGCACCTGCGGGTTGATCCCGCACGCGGTCGCCGCCTTGCTGATGATCCGGGCGGAGGTCTCGTCGGTCGACCCGGTGTACGCGACGGGGCAGAGGCTGTCCGCGGGGCGCGTGGGCGTCGACTCGCGGTAGTTCTTGAGGCACGTATTGGTCGACGGCGACGGGGTGCACGACGCGCCCTTGGAGGCGAGGAACTGGGCGATGGCGTCGGCGCTCATCGTCCCGGTGTCGTACATGATCGCGTCGCTGATGATGTAGCCCGCCTCGAAGTCGGTGACGGGTGCGGCCGAGGCCGGCGCCGCCACCGCGGCGGTGAGCAGACCCGCGAGCAGGCCGACCAGCGCGGCGAGGACGGGGACGAGGGTGGGACGGCGGCGGGTCACGGCAGCGTCACCTGCACCGGCGCGGACGTCCCTGCGAGGGTGGGCGACACGTACGTGACGGTCACCTGCCACGTGCCGCTCCCGAGCTTGTCGTGCCCCACAGTCAGTCCTCCACAGCTCGTCGTGCTCACGTCAGGTGTCGCCGGGATGCTCGCCGAGACGGTCTTCCCACCGGCGGTCGCGGTCAGCGTGCAGGTGCCGCCCGCGTCGACCGCGGCGGCGTACGCGCCGACCTCGAGGTCACCCGTCCCCGGCGCCGGGTCGGCGTAGGTGACGATGACGTCGACCGCGCCCGGCTCTGCCGGTGCCGCGGCGGTGGCCGTCGGCGCGGGTGCCGAGGGCGACGGGTCTGCGGGTGCGGCAGGGCTCGCGGCCGGGGCGCTCGGCGTCGCCGCCGTGGTCGGGGACGACGACCGGCTCGGGGTGCTCGTCGGCGTGGCCGACGCGGTGCTCGACGGTGTGCCGGCGTCCCCATGCGGGTCGTCCGCCCGCCGGTCCGCGACCGCCCAGGCTCCCGCCCCGACGAGCACGACGGCGACCGTCGCGGTCACGGCGACCCAGATCCTGCGCATGCCTTCTGTCTCCCCGCTCCCGCCCCGGCGCCGGGGCGGCCACACTGTAGCAACGGGGCCCGGGCGCGCCGGGGAACCTCGGGTCGCTCAGCGTGGCTCGGGCCGGCGGCCGGTGACGCCGGCGAAGCCGTCCCGCAGACCGGCGAACGTGGCCGCCCACCTGGCCCTCCGCCCGGGGACCAGCACGGTCGTCACGAGCAGGTGCCGCACGTCCTTGCCGACCGCGCGGACGCACCAGCCGGGTGCCGTGCGGCCGTACCGGCGCAGCAGGTTCACCCGGTTCCGCGCGATGTAGTAGTAGCGGAACGTCGCGGCGTGCACGAGGCGCGGGGTCGCGGCGGTCCCGGCGACGGGGTGCGCGGAGCCGAGCTGGTGCCCGAGGGCGGCGCCGGGGGCCACGACCGTCACGAGCCCGCGGGTCGTGGCGCGCAGGTAGTACTCCGAGTCGACGCTGTCGATGAAGAGGTCCGCGTCGAACGGCCCGAGCTCCTCGAGCACCGGCCACGGGACGAGCAGGCCGGACTGGATCGGCTCGCGGCCCTCCACCACGCCGTCCGTCTCGCGCCGCACCATCGACCCGATGCCCTGGACGCGGGCCGGCCCGACGAGCCCGACGCGCACCCCCTGGGCGGACGCGCGCCGGCGCGCGTCGACGAGGGCCGCGACGTACCCCGGGGGGACCGTCGAGTCCTGGTCGAGGGTGAGGAGGTACGCCTCGTCGTCGGTCCCGAGCCCAGGGTCGGCCGCCCGCGCGACGGCGGTGCCGGTGTTCAGGGCCGCGCCGATGCCGAGGTTGCGCTCGTGCACCTCGACCAGCGCGCCGAGCGCCCGGCACTCGTCGAGCAGGGCGCTCGGCGGAGTGGGGCTGCCGTCGTCCACGACGACGACGAGGTCCACCTGGTCGACGACGCTGCGGCAGACCTGCACGAGGTCGTCGGACGGGGCGAACGCGGTGATGACGGCTGCGACCCGCGCACGCCCGGGTCGGTCCAGCATGCTGCGAAGTTACACTACGGGTCGCCCGGCTCCGCGCCGCGAGGCGCCGGACGGTGGCGCCCGGGCACGTCCGGAGGGGATCCACGATGAACGGGCCGGACCGCGCCGACGAGGCCGCACCGACGACCATCGGACGGCGGGACAGCCTCCGTGTGGCCGTCGCGTCGCTCGTCTCGGCCGGGTCCGGGTTCGTCATCCTGCTGCTCGCCGCCTACGTGCTGGTCCCCACGTCGGAGAACACGGTGTTCCAGACGTTCTGGGCGACCACCTTCGCGTGCTTCGGCGTGCTGAGCGGCCTGTCGATCGAGACGACCCGGGCCGTGGCGGCCGGCGGCGCCCCCGCGCAGCCCGCAGCCCAGCACGGGGCGCGACCCGGCCCGCGGGTGCTCGCCGTCGGGCTCCTGCTGGGCCTCGGCGCCGGCGCCGTCGTCGCGGCGACCTCACCGTGGTGGGCGTCGTCCGTGTTCCCGTCGGGCCGCGGGTCGCTCGCGTTCCTCGTCGCGGGCGGTGTCGTGGCCTACGCGGCCCACTCGGTCGTGGTGGGCGCGCTCGCCGGGCGGCGCTCGTGGGTCGTCTACGCGCGCCTCATCGGGGCCGACGCGCTGGTCCGGCTCGCGCTGGTGGGGGTCGTCGTCGCCGTGGGCGCCACCGTGGCCGGCCTCGCCGCCGCGACCGTCGGCGCCGCGACCACCTGGGTGTGGTTCCTGCTCGTGTCGTCGCGCGCACGGGCCGCGGCCGGGTCGCGGGCCGACTCGGCCACCCCGACCTTCCTGCGCCGGATCGGCGCGACGTCGCTCGCCGCCGGTGCCAGCGCGATGCTCGTCGTCGGCTTTCCCGTGCTCCTCGCGGTGACGACCCCGGCCGCCGAGTACGCGACGGCGGCGCCGCTGCTGCTCGCGATCTCGCTCACGAGGGCCCCGCTGCTGATCCCGCTGAACGCCTACCAGGGCGTCGCGGTGACGCACTTCGTCGCGCACCGCGACCGCGGGCTCGCCGCGCTCCTGCCGATCCTGCGGCTCGTCGGCCTGTTCGGGCTCGTCGCGACCGTCGGGGCGTACGTCCTCGGACCCTGGCTGGTGCGCACGCTGCTCCCGGCCGGGTACGAGATGGGCGGCGCCGTTCTCGCCGGTCTCACCGCCGCCGCGGTGCTGCTCGCGCTGCTCACGCTGACCGGGGCGCTCTGCCAGGCGCTCACCCTGCACGCCACGTTCCTCGGCGGCTGGATCGTGGCGGTCGTCGTCGCGGTCCTCCTGCTGCTGCTCCCGCTGTCCCTCGAGGCCCGCTGCGTCATCGCGCTCGCGGGCGGTCCGCTGGTCGGCATCACCGTGCACCTGCTGCGGCTGAGGCGGACGGCGGCGGTCGAGGGGACGGCCGTGGCGACACCCGAACGGGAGGACGACGATGACCGACGGTGAGCCGCGCGTGAGCGTGTGCATGGCGACGTACGACGGCGCGCGCTGGGTCGAGGAGCAGCTCGCCTCGATCCTGGCCGAGATCGGGCCGGACGACGAGGTCGTCGTGGTGGACGACGCGTCCCACGACGACACCGTCGCGCTGGTGCGGGCGGTCGACGACCCGCGGGTGCGGCTCGTCGCGCAGGAGCGCAACCGCGGGTACGTGCGCACGTTCGAGACCGCCCTCGGGCTCGCGCGGGGCCGCTACGTGCTGCTCGCGGACCAGGACGACGTGTGGGAGCCGGGCCGCGTCGACGCGCTCGTCGACGCCCTCGGGACCGTCGACGTCGTCGCGTCGAACCTCTCGACCCTCGGCGGCCCCGACGCGATCCGCGGGCCGTACGGGCAGCGGGACTGGCGGCTGCGGTCCGCCGACTCGGGGCACCACGTGCGCAACGTGCTCGGCATCCTCGCCGGGAACCGGCCGTACTACGGGTGCGCCATGGGGGTGCGCCGGGAGGCGCTGGCCCGCGTCCTGCCGTTCCCGGAGCGACTGACCGAGTCGCACGACCTGTGGATCGCGCTGTACGGCAACCTGGCCGGCTCGATCACGCACCTGGACCGGTCGACGGTCCGCCGCCGGTTCCACGGGGACAACGCGAGCCCGGACAAGCCCCGCGGGGTCGCCGCCGTGGTGCGGTCGCGCCTCCTGCTGGCGCGGTGCGCGTGGGAGCTGCGCGGGCGCGTCCGGGCGGCTAGCGCTCGGCGGGCGCCTGCCTGACGTCGGGGACCGGCTCGACGACCGGCTTCACGGCACGTTCGACTGCCGGTTCGGCGACCCGCTCGACCGGTGGGAGCGCCGGCTCGGCCACCGGGGCCTCGACGGCACCGGCCGTCGTCACCGCGCGGGCGTCGCGCTCCTCCTCGAACTCGAACCGCAGCAGCGCGACCTCCTCGACGATCGTGCGCGTCTCCTCCTCCAGCGCGGTGATCTCCACGCTGAGCTGCACGCAGACCACGAGGAGCACGACGAGCGCGAGGGCGAAGAGCAGGTTGCTCGGCGTCTGGACGCCGACCGCGTCGGACAGCGCGCCGATCGCGCCCGGGAACGCACCGAGCACGCAGATGGCGACGCCGAGCAGGATCCACGTGATCGCGTACTTCTCGCGCAGCCTGCGGGTGCGCAGCAGCACCACCAGGAAGACGACGAGCAGGATGCTGACGACGACGGCGAACGCGTACCCGGGGATCATCAGACGGCCTCGTGGTGCTGGGGGCCCATCGGCCGGGACAGGGCGATCACGAGCGCGAGCAGTGCGCGACCGAGGAAGATGGCGGCCTTGACGGGGCTGTGCGACGGTGCGCCGCCCGCGCGGGGTCGCATCTGGACGCCGACCTGGCGGACCTTCAGGCCCGCCCGGCAGGCGATCACGAGCGACTCGACGGTGTCGCCGAGGTACTCGGCCGGGTAGTCGGAGGCGAACAGCTCGATCGCCCGGCGGTTCGACGCGCGGAACCCGGACGTCGTGTCGGTGAGCCGCGTCCTCGCGATGCGGGACAGCACGAAGGACAGGACCGACATCGCCCACCGGCGCGGTCCCCGGACCGCGTAGTCGCCCTCACCGGCGAAGCGGGCGCCGATGACGACGTCGGCCCCCTCCGTCTCGAGGGACTCGACCACGCGCAGGACGTCGGCCGGGTCGTGCTGGCCGTCGGCGTCGACCTGGACCGCGCGCCCGTACCCACGGCGCTCGGCGAACCGGTAGCCGGCGCGCATGGCGCCACCGACACCGAGGTTGAGCGGGAGGTCGAGGAGCATCGCGGTCCCGCTCGCCCGGGCGACCGCGGCGGTCCGGTCGGTCGACCCGTCGCTGACGACGAGGACGTCGGCGTCGGGCAGGGCGCGGTCGAGCTCCGCCAGCACCGCGGGGAGCGACTCCTGCTCGTTCCACGCGGGGACGATCACCAGCAGCTTCGATTCTCGCGGCTCACCCACGACGGACTACTTTAGCGGTCCGGGTGCCCGCGCCCGGCCGCCCACGCGGCGGCCGTGCCGGTCCGTCGCACCACGCACGACGAGGAGTAGTCGATGAGGGTCCTCCTGGACGCGACCGCCGTGCCGGCCGACCGCGGGGGCGTGGGCAGGTACGTCGACGAGGTGGTGCCACGGATCGTCGAGGCCGGCGTGGAGCTGGCGATCGTGGCGCAGCAGCGCGACGTCGAGCTGCTCCGGGCGCTCGCACCGACCGCCCGCCTGGTCGCGGCGCCGGCCCTGACCGGCCGCCGGCCCGTCCGGCTGGCGTGGGAGCAGGTCGGCCTGCCGCTCCTGCTGCGCTCCTGGCGCCCGGACGTCCTGCACAGCCCGCACTACACGATGCCCGCGCTCGCAGGAGTGCCGGTCGCCGTGACGCTGCACGACGCGACGTTCTTCAGCGACCCGCACCTGCACCTGCGCGAGAAGGCCGTGTTCTTCCGGGCGGCCACCCGCGTCGCCGTCCGGCGGGCTGCCGCGCTCGTCGTCCCGTCGCGGGCCACCCGGGACGAGGTGGTGAGGTACACCGGGGCCGACCCCGGCGCCTTCGTCGTCGCCTACCACGGGGTCGACCACGACCGGTTCCACCCGGTCGACGCGGACGAGCAGGCGCGGGTGCGGGCGACGCTCGACATCGGGCCGCGCCCGTACGTGGCGTTCCTCGGCACGATCGAGCCCCGCAAGAACGTGCCGGCGCTGGTGCGCGGCTGGGTCCGAGCCTGCGCCGGGCTCGACGACCCGCCCGCGCTCGTCCTGGCGGGCGGGAAGGGCTGGGACACCGAGGTCGACGCAGCCGTCGCGGCCGTCCCCGACGGGCTCGTGGTGCGCCGGCCCGGGTACCTGCCGCTCGAGGACCTGCCGGGCTTCCTCGCGGGTGCCCGCGTGGTGGCCTACCCGAGCCTGGGCGAGGGGTTCGGGCTGCCCGTCCTGGAGGCCATGGCCTGCGGCGCCACGGTGCTGACCAGCCGTGAGCTGTCGCTCCCCGAGGTCGGCGGCGACGCCGTGGCCTACTGCGGGACGGACGACGAGGCGATCGCCGCCGAGCTCGGCGCGCTGCTGGCGTCCGACGAGCGGCGGCGCGTGCTCGGCGAGGCGGCGGTCGAGCGTGCGCGGCAGTTCACGTGGGAGGCCACCGCGGAGCGCCACGTCGAGGCCTACCGGCTCGCGGCGGGCTCGGGACGCGCCGTCGGCTGACCGGCCACCGACCGCCCGGCCGTGACCGGTCCACGCGTGCCGCGCCGGTAGGGTGGACGGTCGTCCTCCTCCGACGAAAGGCCGCTGCATGCCGCTCGACATCCTCGTCCCGTACTGGGGCGACCCCGCGCTGCTGCAGGAGACGGTGCGCAGCGTGCTGGGGCAGCGCAACCCCGACTGGCTGCTCACGGTGGTGGACGACGCGTACCCGGACCTCACAGTCCGCGACTGGATGGCGACGATCGACGACCCGCGCGTGACGTACGTCCGCAAGGAGCGCAACGAGGGCATCACGGCGAACTACCGGACCTGCGTGAGCCTCGCGACGCAGGACCGGATCGTGCTGCTGGGGTCCGACGACGTGCTGCTGCCGAACTACGTCGACGTGGTGCTCGCCGCGCACGCGCTGCACCCCGAGGTCGAGCTGGTGCAGCCCGGCGTCCAGGTGATCGACGAGCACGGTGTGGTGCAGCGGACGCTCGCCGACACGGTCAAGACGTGGCTCACGCCGCGCACGTCCGGCCCCCGGGTGCTGACGGGCGAGCCGCTCGCCGCGAGCCTGCTCCGGGCCGACTGGCTGTACTGGCCGTCGCTCGCGTTCCGGCGCGAGGTCTTCGCGGCGACGCCGTTCCACGAGGACCGGCCCCTGATCCAGGACCTGGCGCTGGTCATCGACGTGATCGCGGCCGGGGGCAGCCTCCTGCTGGACCCGACCGTCTGCTTCTCCTACCGGCGGCACAGCGAGAGCGCGTCGTCGTCGGCCGTCGGCGACGGCGTCCGGTTCCGGGGCGAGCGCGACTACTTCCGGGCGGCGGCGGACCAGATGGGCCGCCGTGGGTGGCCGCGCGCCCGCCGCGCCGCGCAGCGCCACCTGACGTCCCGCCTGCACGCCGCCTCGCTGCTGCCCGGTGCGGTCCTCTCGCGCCGCGAGGCCGTGCCCGGGCTCGTCGACCACGTGTTCCGCTCGGGAAGCTGGGAAGGCTGACCCGCAGGACCTGACGCCACGTCGCCGCGCTCTGGCCGGCGGCCCCGCACGACACGAGGACCACGCATGAGCGACCAGACCACGACCAGCCCGACGAGCGCGCAGACGGTGCTCGTCACCGGTGGGGCGGGCTTCATCGGCACGGCCGTCGCGCCCGCGCTCGCGGACGCGTTCGGGCGCGTCGTGGCGGTCGACAACCTGCACCCGCAGATCCACCCGAGCCGGGAGCGGCCGACGTCGCTGGACCGGCGCGTCGAGCTGGTGGTCGGCGACGTCACCGAGCGCCGCACGTGGGACGACCTCCTCGCCGGCGTCCGCCCGGACGTCGTGCTGCACCTCGCGGCCGAGACCGGGACGGGCCAGTCGCTCGCAGAGGCGTCGCGGCACGCCCTCGTCAACGTGGTCGGCACCACGCGCATGCTCGACGCGCTCCTCGAGTACGACGCGCTGCCGCGCCGGGTCGTGCTGTCGAGCAGCCGGGCGGTGTACGGCGAGGGCGCCTGGCGTTCGACGGGTGGCGACCTGCTCTACCCGGGCCAGCGGACGCTCGAGGTGCTGCGCAGCGGCCGCTGGGACTTCCCCGACGCGGAGCCGGTCGCGATGCGCGCGCCGCTCGTCGCCCCGGCGCCCGTGAGCGTCTACGGCGCGACGAAGCTCGCCCAGGAGCACGTCCTGACGTCCTGGGCCCAGTCCGTCGCGGTCGAGCCCGTCGTGCTGCGGCTGCAGAACGTCTACGGACCGGGCCAGTCGCTCATCAACCCGTACACCGGGATCATGTCGCTGTTCTGCCGGATGGCGAAGGCCGGCCGCTCCATCCCGCTCTACGAGGACGGCGAGGTCCGGCGCGACTTCGTGCTCATCGACGACGTCGCCGACGCCCTCGTCCGGGCGGTCCTCGCGGACGCCCCCGGCGCGACCCCGGTCGACGTCGGCAGCGGCGAGCACCAGACGATCCGGCGGGCCGCCGAGCTCATCGCGGAGCGCTACGGCGCCCCCGCGCCCCACGTGACCGGTCAGTACCGTCAGGGCGACGTGCGGCACGCCTGGGCGGACACGACGCGTGCGCGCGAGGTGCTGGGCTGGAGCCCGCGGTACGACCTCGAGGCCGGCGTGGCGCGGCTCGCCGACTGGATCGACGGGCAGGAGCTCCCGCCGCTCTGACGACGCACGGGTCTCGTGACAGGTCCGCGCAGGCGTGGTCTGTCAGGACGACGCGGCGTCTCCGGGGCGGGAGCCGACGGCGACGGGCTCGCCCTCGGGTGTCGTCCCGACCTGCTCCGGTGGGGTGGGGGCAGCGTCCGCCGGTCCGGCGTTCCGGCGTGCCTTCTCGTCCAGGCTGATCGGCGTCGTCGCCTCGTGCCCGCTCGTCCCGCGCCGCGCCCGGCGCATGACGGGTCGCTCGACGAGGAGCCAGCTCGCGATCGCCAGCGGGAACGTGCCGAGCGTCGCCAGGACGTTGAACAGCACGAAGCCGTGCTGGTGCAGCCCGAAGACGGCGAGCAGCTGCTGCACGGGGAACGCGTAGATGTACACGCCGTACGAGACGTCGTGCCGCTGGGCGAACCGCGGCGACGGGGTCACGGACGCGACCCAGAGGAACACGTACGTCGCGAACGGCGCGGCGGCCTGCATGCCCCAGCCCACGACCTTGACGGTGAGCACGGCCGTCACCACCCCCGCGACGAGGGCGCCGGCCCAGTGCAGGGGGAGCTTGCCGCGCAGCATGTAGAGCAGCGACCCGCCCAGGAAGAACGGCAGCAGCTTGATCTGGAACAGCGCGTCGCCGTTCCCGCCGAAGTACGTCATCAGACGCGCGGACTGCCACTGCGCGGCGACGGACAGCAGGAAGAGCACGGCCATCATGACCGTCGAACGCCGCACGATCGCGAAGAACCCCAGCGCGCCGATGATCAGGTAGCACACGAACTCGACGTAGAGGCTCCACAGCGAGCCGTCCCAGGCACCGGGATAGGGGATGCCCGTCGGCGTCCCCGCGACGTCGGTGAAGACGATCCTGAGGAACGCGTTCGCGACGAGGAAGTTGGCCGGGGTGATCTGCGTCGTGAGGTAGCCGTCGAGCGACCCGTGGGCCTTCCAGAACCCGATCGGCGCGAAGAACCCGACGATCACCAGGAGGCAGACCCAGAACGCGGGCATGATCCGCGCGAGCCGGTGCAGCAGGTAGGTGCCGAACTGGTTCGTGAACCGGCTGCCGGTGATCAGGTAGCCGCTGATCGTGAAGAACCCGAACACGGCGAACCCGCCGAGGTTCTCGCCGTGCAGCTCCGGACCCTTGCCGACGCCCGCGATGTAGTACGAGTGCGCGAGCAGGACCATGAGCGCGAACACCAGGCGCACGAGGTTGAGGCTGTTGTCCCGCGGGTCGAGCTGGTGCCCGACGCGGAAGCGGCGCCGGATCGGCACCTGGCCGACGAGGCTGTCGACCGGGCTCGCGGCGCTCATGCAGGCACGCCCCTGCCGAGGGCGAGCGGGCGCGGGCGGCGTGTCATGCGGGGCTCCAGATCCTCGGGCAGATGTGCGCCATGGTACCGACGGGTGCGGTGGTCGCCGCGAAGGCCACCCGTCGGCGGCGGCCGCTCAGCTGCCGGCCGGCTGACGGTCGCGGTCCATGATCCGGCGGATCGCGTCGGCGTTCCCCCAGACCGCGGGGGACTCGAACGGCCGGTCCGGGTAGGCGCCGTACTCGAGCCGGATGCGGAACCCGTTCTCGGCGATGAACGCCTCCACGCGGTCGCGCAGCGGGACGGCGGTGCCCGAGCAGCAGTTGATGATGCCGGTCTCCTGCCGCTGCAGCGCGGTCGCGGCGATCTGCGCCCCCAGCTCGGCGACGTCGATGAAGTCGAACCGGTTGGTCCCGCTCGTGAAAGGGAACCGGGCGTCGCCGCGCGCCTCGGCCTGCGCGATCTTCGTGAAGATCGAGCTGTTCGCGCCGTCGTCGCCGTAGATGTAGAAGCACCGCAGCCACTGCAGGACCACGTCCTGGCCGGCGAGCTCGATCTCGAGCGACCGGCGCAGGGCGTCCTTGGCGACGCCGTAGAGCGTCTGGGGGCGCGTGGGCGTCGTCGCGTCGATCTCGCCCTCGTGGTAGCCGACCTCGTGCATCGTGCCCGCCACGGCCAGCTGCCGCGTGCCGGACGCGACCATCCGCCGCAGGAACGTGTAGTGGTCGGACAGGCGGGCCATGTGCGCGGGGGAGCCGTGCTGGAACCCGGCCTCCCAGGCGAGGTGCACGACGACGTCCGGGTGACCGAGCACCTCGGGTGTCGCCTGCTGCGCGTCGAACACGTCGACCGCGGCGAGCGTGGCCCGCGGGTCGTGGGGCACGGTCCGGGTGGCGGCCGACCGGTCGGCCGCCACGACGTGCGCCCCCCGGTCGAGCAGCGCGCGCACGACGTGTCGCCCGACGTACCCGCCTGCACCCGTGACGAGGATCCGTGGGGGCGCGGCGTGCTCGCCGGTCATGCGGGCAGCGGCCGACGGGCGGCCTGCCCGCGTCCGGACCCAGAACGTCCCCGGGTCCGCTCCGTCATGACCGGTTCTCGACCAACGACAGCAGGTACGAGCCGTAGCCGGACTTGACGAGCTTCTCGGCGCGCTCGGCGAGCTCCGCGTCCGTGAGGAAGCCCCGACGCCACGCGACCTCCTCCGGGCAGCCGACCTTGAGGCCCTGCCGGTGCTCGATGGTCCGCACGAAGTCGGAGGCCTCGAGCAGCGAGTCGAACGTGCCGGTGTCGAGCCAGGCCGTGCCGCGGGGGAGCACCTCGACCTGGAGCCGCCCCTGGCGCAGGTACTCACGGTTCACGTCGGTGATCTCGTACTCGCCGCGCGCCGAGGGCTCGAGGTCCCGGGCGATCGCGACGACGTCGTTGTCGTAGAAGTACAGGCCCGGGACGGCGTACGGCGACTTCGGGACGGCGGGCTTCTCCTCGAGCGACAGCGCCTTGCCGTCCTCGTCGAACTCGACGACGCCGTACGCCGTCGCGTCGGCGACGCGGTAGGCGAAGACGGCGCCGCCGTCGATCTCGCGGAAGCGCTGCAGCTGGGAGCCGAGCCCCTGGCCGTAGAAGATGTTGTCGCCCAGCACGAGCGCGGCGGTGTCCTGGCCGATGAAGTCCGCGCCGAGGACGAACGCCTGCGCGAGACCGTTCGGGACGGCCTGCACCGCGTACTGGATCGAGATGCCGAACTGGCTGCCTTCACCGAGGAGGCGGTGGAACTGCTCGGCGTCGTGCGGGGTCGTGATGACCAGCACGTCGCGGATCCCGGCGGCGAGCAGGGTCGACAGCGGGTAGTAGATCATCGGCTTGTCGTAGACAGGCACGAGCTGCTTGCTGACGCCGAGGGTGATGGGGTGCAGCCGGGTTCCGGAGCCGCCGGCCAGGATGATTCCACGCATGGCGACCTAGTCTGCCCTATGGGACGAACCGTCGTTGCCGCGGCCGGTGGCCGGGGTCGCCCGGAGGCTCGTCGCGCAGGTCAGCCCGCCGTCGGGTCGAGACGGGTGACCCGCTCGGGGTCCAGGACCCGCGACCGGCGGGCGGGGTCCGCGCGGAGGGTCGCGTCGAGCCCGGGCGAGAGCAGCACGAGGGAGCCGTCCGCGGCCCAGGTGCGCAGCGCGACGTCGAGCGTCGCGGCGGTGCCGGTGGCCACCGCGAGGACCCGGTCCGGTCCTTCCGGCCCGGCGAACCGGCGCAGCAGGTCGCGGTGGGGGACCGGCACGCCGTCGACGACGATCGCGTCCGCCGTGCCGTCGAGCGCGGGTACCCAGCCCAGCCGGTCGCCCTGCGTCATCACCGCGGCGGCGGCGTCGACCGCGCCGTCGGGCAGCGGCCCGTCGAACCGCCGGGCCAGCGCGGGCAGCGGCACGGCCAGCACGTCGCGCGCGGCCGGGTGGCGCGAGGGATCGGTCGTGACGACCACGTCGACGCCGTTCGTGGTGCCGTTCGTGGTGCCGGTCGTCGGGTCCAGCACCACGCACGCGCCGACGCGCCAGACGGCCGTCGCCCACACGGTCGTGCGCCAGTGCCCCGGCAGGTCCAGGAGCACCCGCGTCCCGGGCCCGGCGTCGAGCTCCTCGACGAGGAGGTTGGCGGTCTTGTTGACCCAGTTCTCGAGGACCGCCCCGGACAGCTCGACGCGCTCGCCGTCGTCGCCGTACCAGGTGATCCGAGGCCGACCGGGCTCCCGTACGAGGAGGGTCAGCAGGTCCGCGATCGTCGTCGGAGGCACGCGCACAGCGTAGGGCGACACGCCGTGTTCACCCGTCCGCCGCAATATCACCCCGACATATCCGGGCAACTACCACGGCTCCGCTTGACGACCGGTAACGACACGCGTGTAATTCCTTAGAACGGATTCACGAGAGCGCGAGCACCACGACGTGGCGGCCGGACACCCCGGCGGACCGCACCAGCCGAGCCTTGCACCGCAGCACGATCAGACGAAGGACCCGCACGGAGGCACGCAATGTGGAACCTGCTCGACGACGAGGACGAGGTCTTCCCCTCCGACGCACAGAGCCCTGCACCGCAGCAGCGCTCGAACGTACTGCCGCTGTTCGGCGTACCCGAGGACGACGGTCCCATGGGGTGGCAGGAGCGCGCACTGTGCGCTCAGACCGACCCTGAGGCCTTCTTCCCGGAGAAGGGCGGCTCGACCCGCGAGGCCAAGAAGGTCTGCACGGGTTGTGACGTCCGCTCCGAGTGCCTCGAGTACGCACTGGCCAACGACGAGCGCTTCGGCATCTGGGGCGGTCTGTCGGAGCGCGAGCGCCGCAAGCTCAAGCGACGCGTCGTCTGACGGGTGTCGGTCCCGGGAGCGGCGATCCCGGACGGCATGATGTCGGCAGCATGACTGAGACACTCCCGCCCGTGGACCTGCCCACGACGACTGCCGCGACACCGGTGACGACGCCGGTGACCGCCGTGGTCGTCACCCGCGGCGTCACCCGCTACCTCACCGCGACGCTGGAGGCGCTGGCGTCCTCGCGACGCCGTCCCCTGCGCGTGCTCGTCGTCGACGCCGGCACCGAGCCGCACCCCGGGGTGCACGCTGCCCTCGAGCACGCCTTCGCGGCCGTCACCGACTCGCCGCGCCCGCACCTGCGCACCGTCGCGGTGCCCGCGGCCCGCACGTTCGGCCACGCCGTCCGGCGGGCCCTGGCCGACCCCGCCGTCACCGCCGACGGCCCGGCGACCCCGTGGCTGTGGCTCCTGCACGACGACAGCGCACCCGCGCCCACCGCGCTCGGCGAGCTCGTCAAGGTCGTCGGGCACGCCCGCTCCGTCGCGGTCGCCGGTGCGAAGCAGCGGACCTGGACCGAGCCCGAGCGGCTGCTCGAGGTCGGCGTGCGCACGTCGCCGACCGGGCGGCGGATGACGGACGTCGAGCCGAACGAGCTGGACCAGGGGCAGCACGACGGCCGCGTCGACGTCCTCGCGGTCGGGCTCGCCGGTGCGCTCGTGCGTCGCGACGTGTGGGACGACCTCGACGGCCCCGACCCCGCGCTCGGTCCGTTCGGCGACGGCGCCGACCTGTCCCGCCGGGCCCGCCTCGCCGGCCACCGCGTGGTGGTCGTGCCGTCGGCCGTGGTCCGGCACGCCCAGGCGGGGTACCTCGGGCTGCGCGACGCCACCGTCGCGGGTCACGACGAGCCCGTCGACCTCGACGGTGACGGCGTCGACGACCGTGCCGACCCGCGCGTCTCCTTCCGGGAGCGGCGCCGTGCGGCGCTGCACGCGCGGCTCGTGGCGGCCCCCGTGGTCGTCGTGCCCGTCGTCGCCGTGCTCGCCCTCGTGGGCGGCGTGCTGCGCATGTTCGGGCAGCTCGCCGCCAAGCAGCCCGGCCTCGCGATCGACGAGCTCGCGGCACCGGTGCTCGCGCTCCTGCGCCCGAGGTCCGTCACGCGGGCCAGGGCCCGGGCACGACGCACGCGCCGGCTGCCCCGCCGCACGCTGCGCCCGCTGCAGGCGAGCTGGCGCGAGGTGTGGAACCAGGCGCGGGACCGTCGCCTGGCCCGGGCCGCGGCACGTCGCGTCGTGCAGGCACCGAGCGAGCTCGAGCTGCGTGAGCTGGCCGCGCTCGCGACCCGGCGGCGGACGACGCTCGGCGTGGTCGTGGTGCTGCTCGCCGCCGCGACCGCCGTCGCGCTCGGGTCGCTCGTCGGGGCCGTCGTCGGGGGAGCGCGCCTCGTGGGTGGGGCACTCGCGCCCGCGGTCTCGGACCTCGGCGGGCTGTGGGTCGCGGCGACGTCCGGCTGGGTGGCCGACGGGCTCGGCGGTCCGGGTCCCGCCGACGCGCTCCTGACCGTGCTCCTGGGCCCGACGGCACTGACGGCGGGGGCGCTCGACGCCGTCGTCGCGGTGCTCGTGCTCGGGTCCCTCGTCCTGTCCGGTGTCGGTGCGTGGGCGGCGGCGGGGGCGGCGACCCGGTCGACCGTCGCGCGTGCGTGGGCCGCCGTCGTGTGGGCGTCCGCACCGGTCCTGCTGATCGGCGTCGGGGAGGGCCGGCTCGGACCGGTCCTCGCGCACGCCGCGCTGCCCTGGGCCGTGCTCGGCGTGGCCCGCGCGCTCGGTGTGCAGCGGGTCGACCAGGTGCTCTCGGGTCTGGCCACCGCACGGCGGACCCCTGACGACGAGCCTGACGACCTGCCTGACGACCTGCCGCGCGACGCGGAGCACGCCGACGTCGACGAGCCGTCCGAGACCGGTGCCGTCGTCCAGTCGGACGTCGCGACGCCGGTCCGCGGGGTGCCGTCGGTGCCGACCCAGCGCGTGCCCGACGACCTCCCCGTCCACGCGGACCCCGACGGCTCGACCGCCCCCGTGCTCGTCGGCGCGCCCGACCCTGCCGGGTCGATCTCCGGCGCCGCGGGCGCGGCCCTCGCGTTCGCGGTCGTCGTGGCCGGTGCGCCGTCGCTGCTCGTCCCGGGTGTGCTCGCGCTGCTGGTCGTGGCCCTCGGAGCCCGGCGCCGTCGAGGGCGCGTGCTGCTCGTCGCCGTGCCGGCCCTCGTGCTGCTGGCCCCGACGCTCGTGGAGGCGGCGCGCCGCGGGCTCGGGGGATGGCGGCTGCTGCTGGCCGGGCCGGGGCTGTCGACGGCCTGGTCCGGCTCCGACCCCCTCAGCCGTCTGCTCGGCGTCCCTTCGGACGCCTCCGGCCTGGTCCCGGGCTCGTTCACGGGCGTGCTCGCCACCGCGTGGCCGCTCGCGCTCGGCGCCGTGGTGCTGGTGCTCGCGGTGCTGGCCCTGCTGCGTGGAGCCCCCGCGGCGCGCGCCGTCCGGACGGCCTGGGTCGTGGCGCTGCTCGGACTCGGCGCCGCGACCGTCGCCGTCGCCGTGCCGGTCGCCGTCGGCGAGGGCACCGTCGTGCACGGCTGGGCCGGGCCGGGTCTCTCGCTCGCGTGGGCCGGTCTCCTGGCCGCCGCGGTGCTGGGCGCCGACCGGGTGCGGGACCGTCTCGCGCGTCGCACGTTCGGCTGGCGGCAGCCGCTCGTCGCGCTGCTGACCGCCGTCGCCGTCGTCGTCCCGCTCGCGGGCCTCGGTGCGTGGGCGTGGCAGTTCCGTACCGCCGACGAGGCCGCGCTGCACACCGTCGCCGGACCCGTGGTGCCCGTCGTCGGGCAGCAGGCCCAGGTCTCGCCGCTGCGGTCGCGGATCCTCGCGCTCGCCGTCGGCACGGACGCCGTCTCGTGGCAGCTGATGCGCGGCGACGGTCCGCTCCTCGTCGACGGTGCCGCGGCCGTGACCACGCGCTCGCTCGGTGGCGACCTGACCGAGCCGAGCGTCCGCGACGCCGATCCCGCCACCGACGAGGTGCAGGCGCTCGTCGCCCGCCTCGCCTCGGGGGCCAGCGGTGACGTCGCCGGGCCGCTGGCCGCGCTCGCGGTCGCCGACGTGCTCGTGCCCGCGCTGCCTGCCGGCTCCGCCGCCTCGACCGACTCCGGGGACGCGGCGGCCGCGCGCGACGAGCTCGTCAGCAGGCTCGACGCGACGGCGGGGCTCGAGCGGGTCACGCAGAACGCCGCAGGGACGCTCTGGCGCGTCCGCGCGACGGCGGGCGACGCGGTCGCCGTGCCCGCGTGGGCCCGGCTCGTGGCTCCGGACGCGGACGTGACCGACCCCACCGCGCCGGCGCTGGCGGTGCCGTCAGGCGACCGGGCCGTCGACACCACGATCGAGGCCGGCACCGCCGCGCGGCGGGTCGTGCTCGCCGAGCGGGCCGACCCGCACTGGCACGCCTGGCTCGACGGCAGGCCGCTGCGGGCGGTCGACGACGGGTGGCGTCAGGCGTTCGAGCTGCCCGCGAGGGGCGGGCACCTGGTCGTCCGGTTCGACGCGCCCGACGCCCAGCTGTGGCTCGTCGCGCAGGGGGTCGTGGCCCTGGTCACGCTGCTGCTCGCCGTGCCGGTCCGACGACGTCGGGCGGCCCGCGCATGAGCCCACGCATGAGGCCGCGCATGAGGCCGCGCACGAGGACGACAGGGACGGACGCGATGGGCACCGACGAGGCCGCCGAGCCGCAGCCGCAGGCCGACACGCGTGCTGCCCGTGCGGCCGCGACCGCGGCGACCCGCGCCCGGTGGCGCGGCAGGCTCGTCCGGGCTGCCAGCGGTCTCGCGGTGCTCGGGGCCGTCGCGGCCGTGGTGACCCTCGGGCAGTGGCCGGTGCAGGGGACCGCCGCGGCGCAGGGCGTGCCCCTGCCCCCGCAGGAGGTCGCCGTCCCGCCGTCCGCGACGACCCTGGTGTGCGCCGGCCCGCTGATCCTGCCCGACGACACCGGGCGCGGTGACGCGGAGTTCGACCCCACGCCGGTGGACCCGATCTCGACCCTGACCGCCGTGACGTCGGTCCCCCCCGGCACCTCCGGCGACGGCGTGGCGGCCGGCACGGTGACCACCCTCGACGGCACGCAGACCCTCGAGACGTTGACCGCGGGCGGTGACGGCGTGAGCGTCTCGTCGGTCGGCGGCCCCCTCGCCGTGCACGCGCAGCCAGGGACGGAGCCTGCGCGCGTCGGCGCCGTCAGCAGCGGGCTCGTGAAGGCCGGAGACCTGCGCGGGCTGGCCGCCGCGTCGTGCGCGCAGCCGGTCGCCGACGCGTGGCTCGTCGGCGGTGCGACGGACCTGTCCAGCACCGCCCAGCTCGTGCTCGACAACGCCGGCTCGACCCCCGCCGAGGTCACGCTCGACCTGTGGGGACCGACCGGGCGCGTCGACCTGTCCGGCGAGCGGTACCTCGTCGCGCCCGGCGGCGAGCGGGTCGTGGTGCTCGGCGGCATCGCGGCGGAGCAGCGCCGGGTCGCGCTGCACGTCAGCGCGACCGGGGGCCGGGTCGGCGTCCACGTGCAGGACTCCGTCCTCGACGGGTTCACGCCTGCCGGCACCGACCTCGTCGTGCCCGGCGCCGCACCGTCGCGCCGGCAGGTCGTCCCCGGCGTCTCCGTCGTCGCCTCCACCGTGAACGACCCCCACGCGCCCGCGCTGCGGCTCCTGGCCCCCGGCGACGCCGCCACGACGGCCCACGTGACGCTCCTCGGCCCGGGGGGCCCCGAGCAGCTGCCGGGTGCCGAGAGCGTCGAGCTCGCGCCCGGCGAGGTCACCGACGTCCCGCTCGGCGGGCTCGCTGCGGGCGCCTACACCGTCGTCGTCAGCGCCTCCGAGCCGGTGGTGGCCGCCGCGGTCGTGAGCCGGCCGGGGAGCGCGGGCGAGCTCGACGACACCCCGTCGACCGAGCGCGCCTGGGCGGCGTCCGTGACGCCCGGGCAGGGCGGGGTCGCCGTCCTGCCGTCCGGGACGCACGGCATGCTCGTGGTCGCGGCCGTCCCGGACGGGGACGACGACGGGACGGACGGCTCGGGCGAGGGGACGTTGCGGCTCCTCGGGGCCGGCGGGGAGCTGCTCGCCGAGCGACCCCTGAGCGTGCCGGCCGGTACCACCGGCTCGTGGACGCTCGACGGGCTGCTGGCCGGGTCGGGCCCGGTGGTCCCCGGCGGCACGGACGACGCGGCCGAGCCGCCGGCGGAGGGCGTGCGGGCGGTCGACCTCGTGACGGCGTCCGGCGCGACCGTGCGGCTGTCCTGGGCGCTCGTCGCCGAGGTGGACCGCAAGGACGGCGTGCTCGTCTCCGTGCTCGACCCCGTACCGGTCCGTGCCGGGGCGCCCAGCGTCGCCGTGCGGCCGGACCCGCGGCTCGGGACCCGCTGAGCGGTCCTCATCGACCGGCGTCGCCGGACGGCATCGCTCGGGGCGTGCCCTGGGCGCGACGAGCGCGGAGTGGTGTCAGCGCGCGGCGCGCAGCTCGGCGCGCTCGCGCAGCCGCAGCCCGAGCGACGTGAGCACGCGGACGGGCCACTGGTACCAGTGCGGGTACCGGCGCGCGATGTAGCGGGCCGCGCTCGCGTGGTGCGCGGAGATCATGGACGCCGGCCGCTCGCGCCACGACGTCCCGCCGACGTGGGTGACGCGCGCGGTCGGCACGTAGAGGTTGGTCCAGCCGGCGCGACCGAGCCGGTCGCCGAGGTCGACGTCCTCGAAGAACATGAAGTAGCCCTCGTCGAACCCGCCCACCTGCGTGAACGCGTCGCGGCGCAGCAGCAGGCACGCGCCCGAGAGCCACCCCGCCGCCCGGTGCACGCCCGTGTGCTCCTGGTCCGCCCGGTAGGCCCGCGTCCACGGGTTGCCCGGCCAGAGCCGCACGAGCAGCGCGTGCCCGGCGCCCTGCGTGAGGGACGGCAGCGCGCGGGCCGACGGGTACACCGTGCCGTCCACGTTGAGCAGCGCGGGTCCGAGCGCACCCGCCCGCGCCTCGGCCGCGCCGGCCGCGAGCAGGGTGTCGAGCGAGCCCGGCTCCCACTCGATGTCGGCGTTCGCGACGACGACCCAGGGTCCCTCCGCGCCGTCGGCGCCACGGTTGGCGGCGGCGCCGTACCCGAGGTTGCTCCCCGGGACGACGAGGCGGCCGCCGTGCCGCGCCGCGACCTCCTGGGCCACGCTGTGGTCGTCGCCGTTGTCGACCAGCACCAGCTCGACGGGGGCGGTCGTCGCACCGGCGAGCGTCGCGGCGAACCTGTCGAGCTCGGGACCGGGGTGGTAGACGACGCAGACGACGCGGACGGTGGCGGAGGTGGCGGTGCTCATCGTCCGGACAGGTTAGTGGGCCTCGCCGTAGTCGGGGTCCACCTCGTCCGGGGAACGGCCCAGCATGTGCGCGACCTGCTCGACGACGACGTCCCGGACGAGGTCGGCGAGGTCCAGGGGGTCGGACGCCCGCGACTCCACGGGGCGCCGGTACACGACGATCCGCGCGGGCAGCCCGGCGTCCGCCGGGAAGTAGCGGCCGAGAGGGACCCCGCCGCGCTCCCAGGGTGCGGGGTTCGACGGCGGCACGTCCTCGACCGCGAACTCGGTGCCGTCGAGCTGCCGCGCCCAGCGCTGCTCGAGGCGCTCCACGGCGTCGAGCACCAGGTCGTCGAACCGCTGCGCGCGCGTGCGGTACGCAGGCATCGTCGTGGGCATCAACGGGCCGCGGGGGCCACGTCCGCGCCGGTCGCGGCGCCGGACCGGGTGCACGACCGCGCCGCTGCCGGCGCGCGCCGCCGAGGCGCCCATCCGACGGCCGAGAACGGGTCGCCGGGCGTGCGGCGAGGGGTTCGGGGTGCCGTGCGAGGTCACGTCAGCACTGTAATCCGGCGTGGCCGCCCCACCGCGTCGGCACCCCGGGGTACGGTCGGCCCGTGAGATCCGTCCGGCAGTGCTCGCGCACCGCGTGCGGCCGCGCCGCGGTCGCCACCCTGACCTACGTGTACGCCGACTCCACGGCGGTGCTCGGGCCGCTCGCGCAGCACGCCGAGCCCCACTCGTACGACCTGTGCGTCCAGCACGCCGAGCGCCTCACGGCGCCCCGCGGCTGGGAGGTCGTGCGGCTGACCCCGGACCTCGGCCCGGCCACGCCCAGCCGCGACGACCTGCTCGCGCTGGCCGACGCGGTCCGCGAGGCGGGTCGCGGACGCGCACCTGAGCCGGCGCCCGTCCCCGACGCCGTCGGTGCCGCGCTCGCGGAGGCGCCCCGGCGCGGGCACCTCCGGGTCCTGCGTGGAGAGGGCGGCTGAGCCGTGGCACGACGGCGGGGGGACGCCGCACGGGCTCGTGCGGCGCAGCAGGCCGAGCCGCTGGGCTCGCTCAGCCAGGCCGCCGGGCCGTCCATCCCCGGCACCGAGGCGTGCGCGCGCTGCGGTGAGCAGGACCTCACGCGGATCCGCATGACGCTCGTGGGCGGCCGGCTCGCCGTGTTCGTGTCGTGCCCGTCGTGCGAGCAGACCAACTGGTTCGCCGTCGACGGTGACGGGACCCCGCTGGGCAAGGACGAGATCGGCGGGGACACCGCAGGCTGATCGGTCGCCGGGCGGGTCGGGGCCGGGCACGTCGATCCCACTACGATGCCCGGGTGACCTCACCTTCTCCCGACCGGGTCGACCTGTCCGCCCTCATCAAGGCCTACGACGTCCGTGGCGTCGTGCCGCAGGAGCTCAACCCGGAGGTGGCTCGCGCGATCGGGGCCGCGTTCGCCGAGGTCGTCGTGCTGCCCGAGGCGCAGGGCCGCCCGCGCGTGGTTCTCGCGCACGACATGCGTCCGTCGGGGCCGGAGCTCGTCGAGGCGTTCGCCGAGGGGCTGACGGGCCGGGGCGTCGACGTGGTCCGCATCGGCCTCGCGTCGACGGACGGGCTCTACTACGCGTCCGGCGCGCTCGACATCCCGGGCGCGATGTTCACCGCGAGCCACAACCCCGCCGAGTACAACGGCATCAAGCTGTGCCGCGCGGGCGCGCGCCCGGTCGGTCAGGACTCCGGGCTCGCCCGGGTCCGGGACCTCGCGGGCGAGTACCTCGCGAGCGGCCTGCCGCAGGACGCCGACGAGCGGGGCGACGTCGCGGACCAGGAGATGCTCGGCGACTACGCCGGGTTCCTGCGCTCGCTCGTGGACCTGTCGGGCATCCGGCCGCTCAAGGTCGTCGTCGACGCAGGCAACGGCATGGGCGGGTACACCGCACCGGCCGTGCTCGGCACCGGCGCGGGCCTGCCGGCGCTGCCGCTCGACGTGGTGCCCCTGTACTTCGAGCTCGACGGCACGTTCCCCAACCACGAGGCGAACCCCCTCGAGCCCGAGAACCTGCGCGACCTCCAGGCGGCCGTCGTGCAGCACGGTGCCGACATCGGCCTCGCGTTCGACGGCGACGCGGACCGGTGCTTCGTCATCGACGAGAACGGCGACCCCGTCTCGCCGTCCGCCATCACCGCGCTCGTCGGCCTGCGCGAGGTCGCCCGCGAGCAGGCGGCCGGCCGGACGCCGACCGTGATCCACAACCTCATCACGTCGCAGGTCGTGCCGGACCTGCTGACGGCCGCGGGCGCCCGCACCGTGCGCACCCGCGTGGGCCACTCGTTCATCAAGGCGCAGATGGCCGAGCACGAGGCGGTGTTCGGCGGCGAGCACAGCGCGCACTACTACTTCCGCGAGTTCTTCTTCGCGGACACCGGCATGCTCGCCGCGCTGCACGTGCTCGCCGCGCTCGGCGGCCAGCCGCACCCGCTCTCGGCGCTCGCGGACCAGTACCAGCCGTACGCGGCCAGCGGCGAGATCAACTCCCGCGTCACGTCCGTCGAGGAGGCGCGGGGCCGGGTCGTCGAGGCCTACGTCACGCAGCAGGGGGCCGGCCCCGTCACGGTCGACGAGCTCGACGGGCTGACCGTGTCGCACTGGGACGACCAGCCCCAGTGGTGGTTCAACCTCCGGGCGTCGAACACCGAGCCGCTCCTGCGGCTCAACGTCGAGGCGGCCGACGAGGACATCATGGAGAAGGTGCGCGACGACGTGCTCGCGCTCGTGCGTCAGGAGGCGTGATGACCGACGAGAGCACCCCCGCAGACGTCACGGCCCACCCGCTGGAGGCGTGGGCGCGCGAGCTGCTGCGCTGCCCCGTGACCGGCGCGACGCTCGTCGACGGCGTCGGGCCGGACGGGACCCCCGAGCTCGTCTCGACCGACCCGGACAACCCGCTCGCGTACCCCGTGCGCGACGGGATCCCGGTGCTGCTCGCGGACGAGGCCCGGAAGGTCACCGCCTGACCCGGGCGTCGGCGCACCGCGGCTGACGTGTCGCGGGCGATTCGTCCCGCCCGTGAGCACCGTCGCCTAGGCTGCGGCTGCCCGGTGGTTGACGGGCGCCCACGACGGACGGGACACGCGGATGGCGCACGGCGGCGGGACCCGAGCGATCCTCGCAGCGCTGGCGGCCAACCTCGGGATCGCCGTGACGAAGTTCGTCGCGTACCTGCTGACGCTGTCGAGCTCGATGCTCGCGGAGTCCGTGCACTCGCTCGCCGACTCCGGCAACCAGCTGCTCCTGCTGCTCGGGGGCCGGCGCGCCCGGCGTGACGCCGACCCCAGCCACCCGTTCGGGTACGGGCGCGAGCGGTACGTCTACGCGTTCATCGTCTCCATCATCCTGTTCTCCCTCGGTGGGCTGTTCGCCCTCTACGAGGCGTGGCACAAGTGGCAGGACCCGCACGCCATCGAGGGTCGCTGGTGGTGGGTGCCGCTCGTGGTGCTCGTCGCCTCGATGGTCATGGAGGGCTTCTCGTTCCGGACGGCGATCCACGAGGCGAACCACACGCGCGGCGGGCAGTCGTGGGCCCAGTACGTGCGCACCGCGAAGGCTCCCGAGATCCCGGTCGTGCTGCTCGAGGACTTCGGTGCGCTCATCGGGCTGGTGCTGGCGATGTTCGGCGTCGGGCTGACCCTGCTCACGGGTGACGGTCGCTGGGACGCCGCGGGCACCGCCGGCATCGGGGTGCTGCTCGTGCTCATCGCGGTCGTCCTCGCGATCGAGACCAAGTCGCTCCTGCTGGGGGAGTCGGCGACCGCCGCGGACGTCGCGGCGATCGAGGCGGCTCTCGTCGGTGACGGCGTGCCGTCCGTGATCCACCTGCGCACCATGCACCTCGGGCCCGACGAGCTTCTGGTCGGCGCGAAGATCGAGGTGTCGGCGGCCGAGAGCGCCGGGGAGGTCGCCGCCGCGATCGACGCCGCCGAGCGTCGGGTGCGCGCCGCCGTCCCGATCGCCACCGTCATCTACCTGGAGCCCGACCTGCGCCGCCCGCCTGACGGCGGGACCGACCCGCGCGCCTGACCGCCCGACCGCACCTACCGCCCGACCTGCCCGACCCGCCCGACCTGCCCGACCTGCCTGACCGCACGACCGCACGATGCACCCGACCGTGAGCGAGGAGTGACATGACAGCGTTCAGCGAGATCCCCGGCCTGTTCAAGGTGCGCGACCTGAGCCTGGCGGAGGCGGGCCGGCACCAGATCCGCCTCGCCGAGCACGAGATGCCGGGCCTCATGGCGCTGCGCGCGGAGCTCGGGCCCGAGCAGCCGCTCGCGGGCGCCCGGATCGCCGGCTCGCTGCACATGACCGTGCAGACCGCGGTGCTCATCGAGACGCTCGTCGCGCTCGGCGCCCGGGTCCGGTGGGCCTCCTGCAACATCTTCTCGACGCAGGACGAGGCCGCCGCGGCGGTCGCCGTCGGGCCGCACGGCACGGTCGACGACCCGTCGGGCGTGCCGGTGTTCGCCTGGAAGGGCGAGACGCTCGAGGAGTACTGGGAGTGCACCGAGCAGGTGCTGCTGTGGCCCGACGGCGACGGCCCGAACCTCATCCTCGACGACGGCGGCGACGCCACGCTGCTCGTCCACCAGGGTGTTCAGCACGAGGCGGCGGGGGTGGTGCCCGACGGCCCGCGCCCGGGCGATCCGGGCTGGTCCGAGGAGGGCGACGTCGTGCTCGGGGTGCTGCGGCGGTCCCTGGCCGACGACCCGCAGCGCTGGACGCGAGTCTCCGAGAGCATCGTCGGGGTGAGCGAGGAGACCACGACGGGCGTGCACCGGCTCTACCAGCTCGCGGAGGCCGGGCGGCTCCTGTTCCCCGCGATCAACGTCAACGACTCCGTCACCAAGTCGAAGTTCGACAACAAGTACGGCATCCGGCACTCGCTGCCCGACGGCATCAACCGCGCGACCGACGTGCTCATGGGCGGCAAGGTCGCGTTCGTCTGCGGCTACGGCGACGTCGGCAAGGGGGCCGCCGAGGCGTTCCGCGGCCAGGGCGCGCGGGTCATCGTGTCCGAGGTCGACCCGATCTGCGCGCTGCAGGCGGCGATGGACGGGTTCCAGGTGACCCGGCTCGCGGACGTCGTCGGGGAGGTCGACTTCGTCATCACCACGACCGGCAACAAGGACGTGGTGACGGTCGCCGAGCTGACCGCGCTCAAGGACAAGGCCGTCGTCGGCAACATCGGGCATTTCGACAACGAGATCGACATGGCGGGCCTCGCCGCGGTGTCGGGCGTCGTGCGCACCGAGATCAAGCCGCAGGTGCACGAGTGGACGTTCCCGGCCGCCGAGGGGCGCCCCGGGCGGTCGATCATCGTGCTGTCGGAGGGACGGCTGCTCAACCTCGGCAACGCGACCGGGCACCCGTCGTTCGTCATGAGCAACTCGTTCTCGAACCAGGTGATCGCGCAGGTCGAGCTGTTCACCCGGCCGGACGCGTACGAGCGGCAGGTGTACCGGCTGCCGAAGGTGCTCGACGAGAAGGTGGCGCGGCTGCACCTCGACGCGCTCGGGGTGAAGCTCACCGAGCTCACGAAGTCGCAGGCCGAGTACCTGGGGGTCGACGTCGCCGGCCCGTACAAGCCGGAGCACTACAGGTACTGAGGGCGCCTCACTGGGCGGGGTCGGGGACCCCGTACGGCAGCCGGTGCAGCAGGTCCGCCTCGACGGCGTCACGCCGGGCGGCGTCGAGGCGGCTCCGCAGCTCCCGCTCGCGCCTCTCGGCGAGCACCGCGGCGAGGAACGCCTCCGGGTGCGTCCCCGGGGGCGGCAGCGGGTGCACGTACCGCTGCACCTCCGCCGTGAGCTGCTCGCCGAGCTGCACGCGGGACGCCGGGTGCAGCGTGGCGGCCCGCACGAGGAACTGGCGTACCGACAGCGCGAGACCGTCGGGCAGGCGGGCGACGTCGGCGCGCGCGGCCCAGCCCGCGAGCCAGGGCGGCATGGGGGTGGCGGTGCGCAGCGCGGTCGCGCCCCGCACGCGCAGCGCGTACGTGCCGGCCAGGATGTCGCCGACCCGCTTGCCCTGCGGGTGCACGATCGAGCAGATGAGGGCCACGGAGCCGAACGTGAACCACAGCTCGACGACACCCACCAGGGCCCGGACGAACGCCTGCCGGAGCACGAGCGGCCCGCCGTCGTCCCGGACGATGCGGGTGCCGACCGCGAGCTTGCCGAGCGAGCGGCCGCGGGTGAGCGTCTCGACGGTCGTGGGCACGATCACCATCACCGTGGCGGCGAGGACGATCGGCAGGATGACGCTGGCCGCCTCGGAGTCGAGCGCACCCGTGAGGGCCAGCAGGAACAGGGCGGCGAACACGGCGACGCCGAGCACCACGAGGTCGAGCAGCGCGGCGAGGACCCGCGAGATCGGTGACGCGGGCTGCGAGTCGAGCAGCACCCCCTCGCCGATGACGACGCCGTCCACGTGCGCTCCTCTCGTACCGCTGCCGGACCGGGTCCGCCCCGGCCCTGCCTGGGGAGACTAGCGTCTGGGCGGCCCGGCGGGATGGCAGGCTGTGCGCCATGGATCTCGACGCGTACCAGGCGGCCCGTGCCGGGGCATGGCAGCGGCTGGACCACCTGACGCGCACGCGCCGACGCACGGGCGCCGAGGCCGACGAGCTGGTGCGGCTGTACCAGGCGACGGCCACCGACCTGTCGGTGATCCGCTCGGCGGCGCCGGACCCGGAGCTCGTCAGCCGGCTGTCGCAGCAGCTCGGCCGGTCTCGGTCGGCGATCGCCGGGGCGCACGAGCCGAGCTGGCGCGACGTAGCGGTCTTCGTCGCCGTGTCGCTCCCCGCCGCGCTGTACCGGATCCGCTGGTGGACCGTCGCGGTGACGGCCGCGTTCCTGCTCGTCGCGGTGACCACCGGGTTCTGGGTCGCGACGCAGCCCGAGGCACTGGCGGCGATGGGCACACCCAGTCAGCAGCAGGACTACGTGGACCGGGCGTTCGCCGAGTACTACGACCCGGGTGCAGGGTTTGCGGCCACCGTCTGGACCAACAACGCGTGGATCACGGCGGTCTGCATCGGGGCCGGGATCACGGGCATCGGGCCGGTCTTCATGCTCGCGTCGAACGCCGTCGCGGTGGGCGCCGCAGGGGGGCTCATGGCGGCGCACGGCGAGCTGGCCCTGTTCCTCCAGCTCATCGCTCCGCACGGCCTCCTGGAGCTCACGTCGGTGTTCGTCGCGGGTGCGGCGGGCCTGCGGATCTTCTGGACGTGGATCGACCCGGGTCCCCGTCCGCGCGGACGGGCGCTCGCGGAGGAGGCGCGCGCGCTGTTCACGGTCGCGATCGGGCTCGTCGGCACGCTCGCGGTGTCGGGCGTCATCGAAGGGTTCGTCACGGGTTCCGGCCTGCCGTGGGCGGTCAAGGTGACGATCGGGGCAGTCGCCGTGACGGCTTTCTGGGTCTACACGATCGTGCTGGGACGCCGGGCGGTGCGCGCGGGGGAGACGGGCGACGTGACCGCCGACCGCGCCGGGTACACGCTGGCCACCGCGGGCTGACCAGCTCAGAGCACCGCGACGGCGTGCTCGGCCGCGTCGTCGGCGAAGAACCGCACGAACCGTGCCCCCTCGTCGTCGAGCTCGCGCCGCAGCGCCACGGTGAGCGGGTCGAGCGGGGTGATCTCGAGGGTGGCCAGCTCGCGGCGGGAGCGCCCTGCAGAGTCCAGACGGGTGCGCCGGACCGCCCACGTCGCCCCGACCCGGCCGTCGACCAGCACGGTGCCCGGGAGGACCCCGTTGCTGCTCTGAAGGCTCCGGCGACGTTCGTCGCTCACCAGCCGGCTACGGTCGGCGTGGCTCAGCAGCACGTTGTCCAGGTCCGGCAGGAACCGGACGGGCGCCGGCACGTCGCCGGGGGGCCGCGGGGCGTCGGGCAGGTCGACGACGGTCCGGGGCCGGACCCCGCCCGGGGCGGGCGGCGCCGAGAACCTCACGATCCGGTCCCCGAGCCGGTCCACGACCGCACGCAACCCCGTCAGGCCCGACCAGGTCTGCACGTCCGCGACCGTGGCCGGGCCGAACGCCGCCAGGTACCGCAGCACCAGCCGCTCGAGCTCGACGGCCAGCACGTCCGGGTCCGTGACGTCGGGGGACGCCGCCGTGAGGTCGGGACCGAACCACGACCACGCCGTCGTCCACGTCGTCGCGCCCGAACGGCCCCAGACGCCGCGTGGCGGGACCTGGACGAGAGGGAGGGTGCCGCGCGCGCCGTGGGCCAGCGTCGCGGGGGCGACGTCCGGCCAGCGCGCCCGCAGCAGCGCGCCCAGCTCGGTGGTCACGCGCGGCTCCTCCTCGACGAGCGCGCGGGCCCGGGCCGTCAGCTCGTCGACGTCGAGCGTCCGCAGACCCGCGGCGTGCGTCGCGTTCATGAGCAGGTCCTTGCGGTAGATCGGCGCGACGAGGGCCGGCAGGAGCAGCGCGTCTGCGGCCGTGACGAGGTGGATCGTGCCGCGCATGACCGCGATGCGGGCGGCGGTCCGGTCCAGCAGCGTCTCGCCGAGGTCGGGGTGCCGGAACGACGACAGACGGCTCCACAGGCCGACGTACGGCGACCACGCGTTCTGCGCCTGGAGGCCGACCAGGTGGTCGACCGCCTCGAGCACCGGGACGTCGGCGCGGTCCAGCAGGTGCTGGCGGGCGAGCAGCGCGCGGTTGAGCTCGACGGTGGTCAGCGGCGGGTCCCCGGGCACGCTCGCACGCTACCGGGCACCGCCGACAGGAGGACCGTGCAGGTCAGAGCCGCCCGGCGGCCTTGAGTGCCAGGTACGTGTCGGCCAGCCGCGGGGCGAGCTCGTCCGGCAGCGCCTCGAGCACCTCGACTCCCCGCTGCCGCAGCCGCTGCGCGACGGCGGCGCGCTCGAGGCCGGCGCGTTCCGCGGCGGCGGCGTCGAACACGGCGGCGGCGTCGTCGCGTCCCGTGCGCAGCGCGTCGACCTCGGGGTCCTGCACCGACGCGAGCACCACCTGGTGCCGCTCGGTGAGCTGACCGACGACGCCGAGCAGGCCCTGCTCGACCGCGGCCGGCTCGAGCGCGGTCAGCAGCACCACGAGCGCACGCTGGCTCATCCGCCGGCGGACGTCGCCGACGACCCCCGACCAGTCGGTCTCGACGAGCTCGGGATGCACGTTCGCGAGGGCGTCCGCGAGCGCCGGCATGAGGCGGGCGCCGGACACCCCGGCAGCCCGGGCCCGCACGCGCCGGTCGTAGGCGACCAGCTCCACCCTGTCGCCCGCGCGTCCGGCCAGCGCCGCGAGCAGCAGCGCCGCCTCGATCGACGCGTCGATCCGGGGCGCGTCGAGCACCCGGACCGCCGACGTCCGCGCGGTGTCGAGGACGATCATCACGCGACGGTCCCGCTCGGGCCGCCAGGTACGCACCACGACGTCGCCGCGTCGCGCCGTGGCCCGCCAGTCGATCGCCCGCACGTCGTCGCCGATCACGTACTCGCGCAGGGAGTCGAACTCGGTGCCCGGTCCGCGGACCTGCACCGCGGACCGCCCGTCGAGCTCCCGGAGCCGCGCGAGCCGGCTCGGGAGGTGACGCCGGGACGCGAACTCGGGGAGCACGCGCAGGCGCCCGGGCACCGTGAGCGACGCCTGCCGGCCCGCGACCCCCAGCGGTCCCGAGGTGCGGATCGTGACCCGGTCGGCGTGCGCGTCGCCGCGGCGAGTCGGCAGGAGAGTCGTCCGCAGCCGGCGACCGTCGCCCGGGGGCACGTCGACGGCGTGGCGGTCGGTCCGCGCCGCGGTCGACGGCGGCCACGCGTCCCGGACGACCCCGCGCAGCCGGCGGCTCCCCACGTTCGTCACGACGAGGGTGGAGTCGGCGGGCTCGGTGAGCCGCACGGAGGCAGGCACGTCCCGCTCGACGGCGACCTGCCGGGGCGACGCGGCCAGCGCGGCGTCCACGGCGCACACCGCGGCGACGACGAGCGTCCACACCAGCACGGTCCCCGGCGCGGGCAGCACGAGGACCACCGGGACGCCGAGAGCCGCGAGCACCACCGCCCGCCAGGTGAAGGTCACGACGCGCTCAGCGGGGGACGGGGACGGACCCCAGCACCGTGTCGAGGACCACCTCGGCGTTGACGCCCTCGAGCTCGGCCTCGGGCCGCAGCTGCACGCGGTGGCGCAGCGTCGGGTGCGCGAGGGCCTTGACGTCGTCGGGCGTCACGTACCCCCGGCCGGACAGCCACGCCCACGCGCGAGCCGTCGCGAGGAGCGCCGTCGCCCCACGGGGGGAGACGCCGAGCGAGAGCGACGGGGACCGCCGGGTCGCCCGGCACACGTCCACCGCGTACCCGAGCACCTCCCGGGACACCTGCACGCGTGCGACCTCCGCGCGGGCCCGGGCGAGCATCGCGGCGTCCGCGACGGGCCGGACCCCCGCAGCAGCCAGGTCCCGCGGGTCGAAGCCGGCCGCGTGCCGGGCGAGCACCTCGACCTCGTCGTCCCGCTCGGGCAGCGGCAGCGTGAGCTTGAGCAGGAAGCGGTCGAGCTGCGCCTCGGGGAGCGGGTACGTGCCCTCGTACTCGACCGGGTTCTGCGTCGCGATCACGAGGAACGGGTCAGGCAGCAGGCGCGGCGTGCCGTCGACCGACACCTGTCGCTCCTCCATCGCCTCGAGGAGCGACGCCTGCGTCTTCGGGGGCGTCCGGTTGATCTCGTCGGCGAGCAGGAGGTTCGTGAACACCGGACCCTCGCGGAACGAGAACTCCGCCGTGCGCGCGTCGTACACGAGCGACCCGGTGATGTCGCCCGGCATGAGGTCCGGCGTGAACTGGACCCGCTTCGTGCCCAGGTCGAGCGACGCGGACAGCGTCCGGACGAGCAGCGTCTTGGCCACGCCCGGCACGCCCTCCAGCAGCACGTGACCCCGGCACAGCAGCGCGATGACCAGCCCGCTCACCGCGGCGTCCTGCCCGACGACGGCCTTGGCGACCTCCGTCCGCACGGCGGCGAGCGCCGACCGCAGCTCGTGCGACGGCGTGGGCGGCGGCTGGTGAGCGGCCGCGGGGTACGGCGCGGGACCGCCGACCGGCGGCAGGCCCGGCGCGTGCGACGGCGGCGGCGCGTACTGCGGCGCCTGGGCGGCGGCCGGCGGCGCGGCCGGATAACCGGCAGGGGCCGGCGGACCGGCGGGGGCCGGCGGACCGGCGGGGGCCGGCGGACTGGCAGGTGCCGGCGGGCCGGCGGGGGCGGGCGGCGCCGCGTGCTGGGGTGCGGGCGCGACGGGCGGGGTGGTCCCCGGGGCGGGGGCGTGCTCGGGCAGGGGCATGCCGGGGGTCTCCTCGGTCACGGTCGGTGAACCTCGCTCTCCAGGTCGTCCAGGTCCAGGGCCAGCCGTGCCAGGCCGGCGTCGTCCCGCGGTGGGGGACCGTACAGCAGGTGCTCGACGGCCGCGGCGTCGCGTCCGGTGGCGCGGGACACCGCGTCGACGAGGGGGGCGGCACCGGCGGACCGCGGCAGGCCGAGCCTGTTCGCGCACCGGCTCGCGGCACCCGCCCGCAGCGCCGCCGCCGCATGGCCGTACGCCCGCGCTCGCCGGTAGAGCCGCCCGCGGCCGCGGGTGGTCTCGCCGGCTCGCACGACGACCGGCAGGGGCTCCGTCACGAGCCGGCCGAGCCGGCGCCCGCGCCACAGCGCCGTGACGACGACGACGAGCACGAGCACCAGCCCGACGAGCGCGACGCGCGGCGGCACGAGGTCACCGGTCCGCGGCGAGCCGTCGTCGCCGGAGGTGCTCGTGTCGTCGAGCGACGGGATGAACCAGACCAGGCGCTCGTGCTTGCCGAGCATCCGCAGCACCAGGGCGGCGTTGCCCTCGTCGGCGAGCTGCTCGTTCGTCAGGGGACCGGTGTCGGTGAGGGTCGTGATCCGCCGCTCGCCGCCCACGACGGCGTACGCGCCGCCGTCGGGGTCGTCGTCGGTCGGGAAGCAGACGACGACGCCCGGTCCGGTGGCGATCACGGATCCCGACACGGTCACGGCACCGGCGGCGACGGCGTCGGGGTCGTCGCACGCGGCGGACCGGACGCCCGGCTCGCCACCGTCTCCGCCCGCGACGAGCCCGTCGGTGAGCCGCTCCGCCGCACCCGTGTAGCCGACGAGCACGAGGTCGGCGCCCGTGGCGTCGAGCGCGTCGAGCTGCTCGTCGTCGAGGAAGATCCCGCCGACCACGAGCAGCGTGCTGTCCGGCGTCGCGAGCCCCACGGCGTCGGCGACCCGACGCACGTACCGGACGTCGACGCCCTGCCGGCCGAGGATCTGCGCGGCGGCGCGGGCCCCGCCGGGGCTGGCGTTGTCGGGAGCCAGGGGCGTCGTCGACGTGCGCGGCTCGGGCAGGGCCGCGAGCAGGCCGACGAGGACGAGCAGGCCGAGGATCGCGAGCGGCGCCCGGAACCGGCGCCACCGCGACGACGCCCGGGTCCGCGCGGACGTGCCGTCGCCGACGACGGGGCCATGTGCGGGGAGCACCGTGGTCCCGGTCATCGGGGGGCCGCCGTGGCGTGCTCGGGGTGGCGGGTCGGCGCGGCCGGCCGGGTCTCGCGGACGTGCTTGTCGAGTGTCCGGAGCAGGTCGTCGTCGGCGCTCGTGGCGGCGACGTCGCCGTAGGCCACGTCGTCGAAGAGGCGTCCGCCGGCACCGAGCTCGTCTCCCAGCGACGGGAGCCGGACGCTCGCCGCCACGGTCGCCTCGTGGGCGGTCCGCCCGAGGCGGGCGTCGAGGACCGTGCGCTCCTCGAGCCCGCGGACGACCGCCCGGAACCGCTCGACGACGGCCAGCGACCAGTCGCCGGCGGCAGCAGCGGCGTCGGCGGCCGCCCGCAGCTGGTCGGCCGTCCGCGCGTCGTCCCGTCCGAGCACCGCACGCGCCTGCCCGGCGCCGGCCGCGCGGGAGCGCCGGACGGGGCCGAGGAACCACAGCACCACGGCCGCGACCGCGACGGCCACGCCGATCACGAGCGCGAGCGACACACCCGGCGACACGACGGGGGCGGGGATGCCGTTGAGCAGGTCGAGGACCCAGTCGAGCAGGCGCTCGAGGAGCGAGCGCGACTGGTGGTAGACGGGGTCGGCCAGCTCGTCCTGCGCCCACCGCCGGGCCGTTGCCGCGTCCGGCTCCACGGGCACGCCCAGACGCGCCCGGGCCCCGGCGACACCGGCCCACACCGCGTGGGTCACCCGTCGGCCTGCGCGGCCCGGGCCAGCTCGATGTCGAGTCCTTCGCGGCGCATGCGGACGTCGATGTACAGCAGGGCGATGACGGCGGCGAGGTACGTCGTCGCGAGCGTCAGCGCGACGACGTTGCCGATGCCGACGAGGACGATGCTCGCGAACGAGGTGCCGGCCGGGTCCTGCAGGACCAGCGCGCTGAACAGGGTCACGGGGACGACCACGACGTTGCTGATCACGGCGACGATGATGCTCACGAGCAGGTAGGTCCCGAGCAGTCGCCAGAAGCTCCCGCGGGTCAGCCGCCAGGCCCGGGCGACGGACCGCCAGAACGCCTTGCCCTCGAGCATGAGCGCCGGGGGGACGAGCAGGGTCCGGACACCGAACCAGAGCAGCACGGCGACGAGCCCGACACCGCCGAGGAGACCCACGACGACGGCACCTGCGAGCAGGTCCTGCGTCGCCAGGAGCACCACGGCGCCCGCGTACACGGCGACCACCAGCAGCTCGGCGAGCCCCGACAGCACGGTGAAGCCGAGGACCCACCAGACGCGCGACGTGCGCAGCGCCTGCCCGATCGTCACGGTCTGCCCGAGCACGGACCTGCTCACCGACAGGATGACGAGGCCCGTGAGCACCGTCGTGGCGACCTGGGTGAACGGCAGGCCGATGACGCTGCCCAGGCCGGCGGCGAACTGGTCGGCCATCCCGAGCTCGCCGGCCGGGTCGGCGTCCGTGAGCAGGCGGTCGAGGGGGTCGGCCAGCAGCCCTTGCACGTACCAGGTGGTGACCGACTGCAGCGCGACCGCGATCGTCACGACCGCGGCGGCGAGCCCGAACATGACGCGCGGGTTGGCCCGGACGGCCCGGAACGCGCCGTCGAGGATCTCGCCGAGGCCGAGCGGGCGCAGCGGGATGATGCCCGGCTGCAGGGCGGGCGGACGCCACGGTCCGCCGGACGGTGCGACGGGTGGCGGTACGGCCGGGCCCCAGCCGGTGCCGGGCTGACCTGGCTGACCGGGCTGACCGGGCTGACCCGGCTGACCCGGCTGACCGGGGTAGCCCGGCTGACCGGGGTAGCCCGGCTGGCTGGGCTGACCCCACGACGTGGGCGGCGGCACGGGGCCGGCGGGGGGCGGCGGGGCGCTGGGCGGCACCCCGGTGGGCGACACCCACGTGGGTGGGGGCGCGTCGTCGTGCGGGCTCGTCATGCGAGCGCGGCTCCCTCGGCTGTCGTCGTGCCTGTCGTCGAACCTGTCGTCGAACCTGTCGTCCCTGGTCCGGGCGCACGTCACGGTGCACGGCCGGGGAGGTGCCCATCGTGCCACGGGGCCTCCCCGCCGACGGCGCCGTCCGGCCGTCCTGTGCATCGTGGCGGGTGATCTGTGGACGACCGGGCCGAACCTGGACGGACTGCCAGGGTGGCGGTGCGAGAATGCGCCCATGAGAGGACGCGTGCTGGTGGTCGACGACGACACCGCGCTGGCCGAGATGATCGGGATCGTGCTGCGGTCGGAGGGCTTCGACCCGGTGTTCTGCGAGGACGGCGACGAGGCGCTCGGGGCGTTCCGGGCGACCCAGCCGGACCTCGTGCTGCTCGACCTGATGCTGCCCGGCCGGGACGGCACCGAGGTGTGCCGGCAGATCCGTGCGGAGTCGGGTGTCCCGATCGTCATGCTCACGGCCAAGAGCGACACGGTCGACGTGGTGCTGGGACTGGAGTCCGGGGCCGACGACTACATCTCCAAGCCGTTCAAGCCGAAGGAGCTCGTCGCGCGCGTCCGTGCCCGGCTGCGCCGCAGCGACGAGCCGGCCCCCGAGCACCTGTCCATCGGCGACGTCACGATCGACGTGCCCGGCCACCGCGTCGCGCGCGCCGGCCGGCCTGTCTCGCTGACGCCGCTCGAGTTCGACCTGCTCGTCGCCCTCGCCCGCAAGCCGTGGCAGGTGTTCACCCGCGAGGTCCTGCTCGAGAAGGTGTGGGGCTACCGGCACGCCGCCGACACGCGGCTCGTCAACGTCCACGTGCAGCGGCTGCGCTCCAAGATCGAGAACGACCCGGAGCAGCCCGAGATCGTGGTGACCGTCCGTGGCGTCGGCTACAAGGCGGGCGTGACCTCGACGTGACGCAGGAGAGGACCGTGCCGTGGTGCGGGTGAGCAGCGCCTGGCGGCTGGTCCGGGCGCGCACTCGTCGACGGGTGCGGCAGTGGCCGCGGCTGTGGCGGTCGTCCCTGCAGGTCCGCGTCATCGCGTCGACCCTGGCGATCGGCCTGGTCGCCCTGGGGGTCGTCGGGCTCTACGTGGGCGAGCGGGTGCGGGACGGCCTGTTCGACGCCCGCATCAAGCAGGTGCTCCAGGAGAGCGCGCGCAGCACCCGGCAGGCCCAGGACACGTTCGAGTCGTCGACCGCCACCACCGGCGCCGAGGTGCAGCAGCTCCTCAAGGACGTCGCGTCCGCGCAGCGCACCGGTGGGCTCGGCGAGCGTGACGTGTTCCTGCTCCGCGCCCCGGGCCAGACGTCCGCGGTGTCCGTGTCGCCCTGGGCGTCGGACCCCTCGCTCCTCGACCTCGTGAGCACGGACCTGCGGAGCACGACGGCGCGGGGCGGCCAGCACTGGCAGTCGGTCGCGCTGCCGCTCGGGGACGGGCGGTACGCGCCCGCGGTGCTCGTCGGCCAGAACGTCGAGGTCAACGTCGTCGGGAACTACCAGCTGTTCTTCCTCTACAGCCTGCAGTCCGAGCAGGAACGCCTCGACTTCCTGGAGCGCACGCTCGCGCTCGCCGGCGTGGCGCTCGTGATCCTGCTGGGCAGCATGACGTGGCTCGTGACGCGGCAGACCGTGAACCCGGTCCGTCGTGCCGCGCAGGTCGCGGAACGCCTGGCGGACGGGCACCTGGCCGAGCGCATGCCGGAGCGCGGCGAGGACGAGATGGCCACGCTCGCGCACTCGTTCAACGAGATGGCCGCGAGCCTGCAGGACCAGATCCGCCGCATGGAGGAGCTCTCGGCCGTGCAGCGTCGCTTCGTGTCGGACGTGTCGCACGAGCTGCGCACGCCGCTCACCACGATCCGGATGGCGGGCGAGGTCATCCACGCGTCCCGCGAGGACTTCGACCCGGCCGTCAAGCGGTCCGCGGAGCTCCTGCAGACGCAGCTCGACCGCTTCGAGGACCTGCTCGCCGACCTGCTGGAGATCAGCCGGTTCGACGCGGGCGCCGCGGTGCTCGACGCCGAGGGGCGCGACCTGCGGGACGTCGTCATGAACGCCGTGGACCACACCGCCCCGCTCGCGGAGCGCCGCGGCTCGTGGCTGAGCGTGCGCCTGCCCGAGGCCCGGTGCGTCGCCGACGTCGACCCCCGCCGGGTCGAGCGGGTGCTGCGGAACCTGCTCGTCAACGCCGTGGAGCACGCGGACGGGAGCGCGGTCGAGGTGACGGTGGCCGCCGACGACCAGGCGGTCGCGGTGACGGTCCGCGACTACGGCGTGGGCATGACGCCCGACGAGGTGTCCCACGTCTTCGACAGGTTCTGGCGTGCGGACCCCGCACGTGCGCGCACCACCGGCGGGACCGGGCTCGGCCTGGCGATCTCGCTCGAGGACGCGCACCTGCACGGCGGCTGGCTCGAGGCGTGGGGCCGACCGGGTCGCGGTGCGAGCTTCCGGCTCACGCTGCCGCGCCGCGCGGGCATCCGCCTGACGGGGTCGCCGCTGCCGCTCGTGCCGGACGAGCCGCCGCCGCCCGACCCGGTGCGCTTCCCCGTCACCCGTCCACGGACCGACCCCGCCGCGCTCCCCGAGCTCGACGGCCCGGGCACGGACGGGACCGACAGCAGCTCGCCGACGGGTCCTACCACGACCGCCGACCAGCCTCAGGAGGTGCGATGAGCACCCGTCGTGGCCGCGTGCGCGCCGGTGTGCTGGCGGTGCTGGCGGGCCTGTCGGCGCTCGCGCTCGCGGGCTGCGTCGCGATTCCGACGTCGGGACCGGTCCAGGAGGGGCGCTCGGAGGTCGTCGAGCCGGCGGGGATCGTCGCGCTCGCCGAGGGCCCCCGTCCGGGCGCGAAGCCCGTCGAGATCGTCGAGAGCTTCCTCATCAACGCGCCGCTGGACTTCCGGGAGCAGTTCTCGGTCGGCCGGCTGTACCTGGCGGGCGAGGCCAGCGAGTCCTGGAAGCCGCTCGCGGGCGTCGTGGTCGCGGGCCAGCCCCTCATCACGGCGGTCGGCAGCGCGAAGGTGCAGGTCGACGTGCCGGTCGTCGCCCGGGTCGACGCCGACGGCCGGTACTCGGAGGCCGCAGCCGGGGCACGCGAGTCGTTGCCGTTCGAGCTCGTGCAGGACGACGACGGCCAGTGGCGCATCTCGAGCGCGCCGGACGGGCTGATCGTCTCGGAGCTGGACTTCGAGAGCCTGTACCGGGCGACGTCGCTGTACTTCCTGTCCCCGGACAGCCGGTTCCTCGTGCCCGAGGTCCGCTGGCTGCCCGCCTGGAACCTCGCGACCTCCGCGGTCCGCGCGCTGCTCGCCGGCCCGTCGCCGTGGCTGCGCGACGCGGTGCGCACGGCGGTCCCCGACGGGGTGCAGCTCAAGCCGCAGGCCGTCTCCGTCGACGACGCCGGAGTCGCGACCGTCGGGCTCGACGGCGCCCGGACGTCCGCGGTGCTCGACGCCGACCGGCCGCTGCTGCTCGCCCAGATCGAGGCGACCCTGCGGCAGGTGCCCGAGGTCGGCAAGGTCCAGCTCAAGGTCGGTGGTGTGCCGCTGGAGACGGACGAGGGTGCGGCGACGCTGCAGCGCGCGGGTGCGTCGGGCGGCGACCTCGAGCTCCTGCAGGCCGGCCGGCTGGTGCAGCTCAGCGGCAACGACATGGTGCCGGTCCAGGGCGTGCCCCCGCTCGCGGGTCTCGACCCGCACAGCCCCGCGCGCAACGACGACGGGTCGGTCCGGGTGCTGCTGTCCGGCAGCGGTGCGCTCGTGACGATGCCGACCGCCGAGGCTCCGGCCGAGACGCTGCTGACGGGCCCGAGCCTGGCGGCGCCGTCGGTGGACCGGTTCGGCTGGGCCTGGACGGGTGACGCGGCGGGGGAGGTGCTCGCAGGCAAGGCCGGCGAGGACCCGGTCCGGCTCGCTCCCGACTGGGCCGAGGGCCGCGCGGTGACTGCCGTGCGGGTGTCGCGCGACGGCGCTCGGGTGGCGGTCGTGTCCCGGGGGGCCGACGGTGTGGCCGTCGAGGTCGTGGCCGTGACCCGGGACGCGGCAGGTATCCCGCAGCGGGTCGGCGCGCCGCTGCGCGTGGGCGTGCCGCTCGTCGACGCGTCGGCGGTGGTGTGGCTCGACGAGTCGACGCTCGGCGTCCTGGGCACGAGCGCGGGGACGACCGGGCTGCACGAGGTCCCGGTCGCGGGACCGACGGAGGCGTACCCCGAGGTGGGGGACCTGGTCGGTGTCGCGGGGGGCAAGCCGCCGTACGTCAGCACGGTCGACGGGGAGCTGCTCCGGCTCGTCGGGCAGTCGTGGGTGCGGGTGCCGGACGTCGAGGGCGTCGCGGACCCGTCGTACCCGGGCTGACCGAGCCGCCCACAGCCCGCTGCGCCCGTGGTCGATCCACCATGTGGCCGACGCCGGTCCACCTGTCGGTCACGGGCGGGTGAGATCTGCCCATGGGTACCGACCTCGCGAGAGCGCTGCTGGGCCTCGTGCTCCCGGTAGCGTGCGCCGGCTGCGAGGCCGACGACGTCCCGTGGTGCGCCGGCTGCGCGGCGCTCCTCGCCGGGACGCCGTGGCGGTGCGAGGACCGCGCGGGCCGGCTCGACCAGCTCGACGGTCGACCGGCCCTGCCCGTGTGGACCCTCGCGGACTGCGTGGGCCCGGTCCGCCGGGCGGTCGTCGCCTGGAAGGACCGCGGGCGCCAGGACCTCACCCCGGTGCTCCGGTCCGCGCTGACGGCGGCCTCGCGCACGACCGTGACGGCCGGGGCCGTGCGGCGCGGCACGCCGCTGCTCGTCGTGCCGGCCCCGTCCACCGCGGCGGCCAGGCGGCACCGTGGGGCCGACCTCGTCGCGGACCTGGCCGGGGGCGTGGTCGAGGGGGCGGTCGCGGCAGGCGCGGACGCCCGCCTCGCGCCGGTCCTCGTGCGTCGACGAGGTGGCGACCAGGTGGGCCTCGGCGTCCGCGAGCGGGCCCGGAACCTGCACGGACAGGTCGCCGTCCGGGCGTCCGGACGCCCACGCGTCGCCGGCGGCAGGGTCCTGCTCGTCGACGACGTCCTGACGACCGGGGCGACGGTCGCGGCCTGCGCGACGGCTCTGCGGGACGCCGGAGCGGTCGTCGTCGGGTGCCTCACGCTCGCCTCGACGCCGGCCCCGGGAGCCGTGCGAGAGCCGATCAGGTCATGAGGTGGGTGAGTCCGGCCGGTGGATTGGATTCTGCACGACGGCGGGGCTTACCGTGGGGCTCAGAGCCGACGGTGTCGGGCGCAGCGGAACCCCTCTGGGGATCCCGGGCCCGGCCTGCGGAGGAGGTGGTGCCGCCTGATTGCCCCGTCGGGGCAACACAGTGCATGTCGCCCGGGCGGCGCTGACGCCGCCCCTGACCTCCCAGGAGGCTCACATGGAGATCGTGGTTGCAGGCCGGCACACCGAGGTGCTCCCGAAGTACCGGGCACACCTCGAGCAGAAGCTCGCGAAGGTCGAGCAGCTGGCCCCCCGCGCCCAGCGGATCGACGTCCTCGTGTCGCACGAGACGAACCCTCGTCAGTCAGGCAGCTGTGAGCGAGTCGAGCTCACGGTCGTCGACAAGGGACCCGTGATCCGCGCAGAGGCGTGCGCCGACGACCGGTACGCCGCGCTCGACCTCGCGCTCGCGAAGCTGCTCGAGCGCCTGCGTCGCACCCGCGACCGGCGCAAGGACCACCGCAACCACACTCCGATCACGCCCGTGGACGTCCGCCCGCCCGACGACCTGGCCGAGGTGGTCGTCCCCGCCGCGCAGGTCGACGCCGACGGCGCCGTCGAGACGACGCTGGGCGACTCGCCGGTCGTGATCCGCGAGAAGGTCCACGAGGCCTCGCCGATGACGGTCGACGACGCGCTCTACGAGATGGAGCTTGTCGGCCACGACTTCTACCTGTTCGTCGACGCCGAGACGGCCCAGCCGGCCGTCGCGTACCGGCGTCGGGGCTGGAGCTACGGCGTCATCAAGCTCGACATGCCCGTGCAGGGCACGGTGGCCGCCGCGGGCTGACCGCACCGGTCACGCACCTGACGACGACGCCCGGTCCCCAGGGACCGGGCGTCGTCGTGTCGGCGGGTCGTGTCGGCGGCGCGCGGCAGGATGTCGTCATGGCCGGTCCTCCCGAGCAGCTCTCCCAGTCGCAGGCGCGCCGGACGGCGCTGCGGGCCCAGGGTCTCGACCGCCCCCGTCGTGCCCTTCGCGGCCCGGCGAGCGCGCGCGAGTTCCAGCAGGTCGTCGACAGGCTGGGCGTCCTGCAGATCGACTCGGTGAACGTGCTGGCACGTGCCCACCTCATGCCGGCGTTCAGCAGGGTCGGCCCGTACGACACCGCGGTGCTGGACCGCGCCGCGGGCACGCAGCCGCGTCGGCTGGTCGAGTCGTGGGCCCACATGGCGTCGTTCGTGCCGCCCGAGACGTTCCGGCTGCTCGAGTGGCGGCAGCGGGACTACCTCAACGAGGCGTGGGGGGCGATCGCGGCGGTCCCGCTGCAGCACGCACCCGTGGTCGACGAGGTCCGCGCGCTCATCGCCGAGCAGGGACCGATCACCGCCCGGGACGTGCAGGTCCGGTTCGAGGCGGAGCACCCCACCACCAGGACCGACTGGGGGTGGAACTGGACCGTCGCCAAGCGGGTGCTGGAGTTCCTCTTCTTCACGGGCGAGGTCACGTCCGCCGGGCGGAACCCGGCGTTCGAGCGCAGGTACGACCTCACGTCCCGCGTGCTCCCGGCGCACGTGCTCGCCCGGCCGTCGCCGTCCGACGAGGACGCGGTCCGCGCACTGGTCGAGATCTCCGCGCGTGCCCACGGGGTCGCCACCGTCCGGGGTCTCGCCGACTACTTCCGCATCCCGAGGCGACGGGTGCTGCCGGCGATCGCGTCGCTCGCCGAGGACGGCGTCCTCGTCCCGGTCGAGGTCGACGGCTGGGGCGGCCGGCCGACGTACCGGCACCGGGACGCGACGCTGCCGAGGAGGGCCACCGGCGCGGCCCTGCTCAGCCCGTTCGACCCGCTGGTGTTCGAGCGGCAGCGCCTGGAGGAGATGTTCGGGCTGCGGTACCGCATCGAGATCTACGTCCCCGAGCCGAAGCGCGTGTGGGGCTACTACGTGCTGCCGTTCCTGATGGGGGAGTCGATCCCCGCCCTCGTCGACCTCAAGGCGGACCGCCGTGCCGGCGTCCTGCGGGTCCACGCCGCGCACCGGACGCTGGTCCCGGGCGCCCCGACGGACGCGGTGCTGCTCCCGGCGCTGACGGCCGAGCTCGAGCTGCTCGCCCGCTGGCTGGGCCTCGAGAAGGTGGTCGTCGGTGCGGCCGACGGTGCGCTGCGCGGCGACCTCGCGGCACCGCTGCAGGCCGCGACGGCTGCCGCGTGACGACACGGCGGGACTTCGCGCTCGTCGCGCTCGCAGGCGTGCTCTGGGGGACCGGCGGGCTGGCGGGTGCGGCCCTGGCGGACACCGAACAGCTCCCGGCATCGGCGGTCGCGGCGTGCCGGCTCCTCGGCGGCGGCGGTGTCCTGCTCGTCGTGCTGGCGCTCACGGGTGCGCTGCGCCGGGTGCCCCGGACACGGGCCGTGGCGGGACGCGTCGTGCTGACCGGGCTGCTCGCGGCGGTGTACCAGGGGGCGTACTTCTCGGCGGTGGCGCGGGCGGGGGTGGCGACCGCCACGCTGGTGGCCCTCGGCGCCGCGCCGGTCCTCGTCGCGGTGGGCGCGGCGGTGCTGGCCCGCCGGCTCCCGTCCGGTCGCACGCTGCTCGCCCTGGCGCTCGCGCTGACCGGGCTCGTCTGCCTGGTGGGCACGTCGGGCAGCGGTCAGGCGGGCGAGGGCGGTCGTACGGGAGGGGTGCTGCTCGCTCTGGTGGCCGCGGGTGCGTTCGCCACGATGACCGCCGTGAACCGCGACCGGTCGCCGGGACTGGGTGCGCTGCCCCTGACCGCGCTCGCGTTCACGCTCGGCGGAATCGTGCTCGCGGCGGTGTCCGCGGCCTTCGGCCCGGGTGTCTCCGTGCCGTCGACGGCGCAGGGCTGGGTCCTCGTCGCGTACCTCGCGGTGGTACCCACGGCGGCCGCGTACGGCGCGTACTTCCGCGGGCTGGACACGGTTCCGGCGACGACCGCGGCCCTGCTCGCGCTCCTGGAGCCGCTCACCGCGACGATCGGGGCGGTCGTGCTGCTCGACGAGCGGCTGGGCGCGTCCGGCGTGGTGGGGGCGGTCCTGCTCGCCGCCGCGGTGGTCGTTCTTCGCCCACGCGCCCGCCGCTCGCCTACGATGGTCGGGCCCGGCCGTGCGGCCGGTCACATCAGCCGCTCCGACGCCGTGCGCGCCCGGGGTGCGAACACGTCGGGAGTCATGCGTGCCAGCGATCCTCGAGAAGGTCCTGCGCCTCGGTGAAGGCCGGATCGTCAAGAAGCTGTCGGGCATCGCCCAGCAGGTCAACGCCCTGGAGGACAGCTTCGAGTCGCTGTCCGACGCCGAGCTCCGCGAGGAGACCGACCGGTTCCGGGCCCGTCTCGCCGACGGCGAGTCGCTCGACGACCTGCTGCCGGAGGCGTTCGCCGCCGTCCGTGAGGCGTCGCGCCGCACGCTCGGGCAGCGCCACTTCGACGTCCAGCTCATGGGCGGCGCCGCGCTGCACCTCGGCAACATCGCCGAGATGAAGACCGGTGAGGGCAAGACCCTGGTCGCCACGGCGCCCGCGTACCTCAACGCGCTGTCCGGCAAGGGCGTCCACGTCGTCACGGTCAACGACTACCTCGCCGGCTACCAGGCCGAGCTGATGGGTCGCGTCTACCGGTTCCTGGGCCTCACCAGCGGCGTCATCCTGACGGGGCAGACGCCCCCCGAGCGGCGCCAGCAGTACGCCGCCGACATCACGTACGGCACCAACAACGAGTTCGGCTTCGACTACCTGCGCGACAACATGGCGTGGAGCACCGACGAGCTCGTCCAGCGCGGCCACAACTTCGCGATCGTCGACGAGGTGGACTCGATCCTCATCGACGAGGCGCGCACCCCGCTCATCATCTCCGGCCCGGCCTCGGGCGACACCAACCGGTGGTACGCCGAGTTCGCCAAGGTGGTCCGCCGCCTCCAGGCCGAGCGGGACTACGAGGTCGACGAGAAGAAGCGCACGGTCGGCGTCCTGGAGCCCGGCATCGAGCGCGTCGAGGACTACCTCGGCATCGACAACCTCTACGAGTCGCTCAACACCCCGCTCATCGGCTTCCTCAACAACGCCATCAAGGCGAAGGAGCTGTTCAAGCGGGACAAGGACTACGTGGTGATGCAGGGCGAGGTGCTCATCGTCGACGAGCACACGGGCCGCATCCTGCCCGGCCGGCGCTACAACGAGGGCATGCACCAGGCCATCGAGGCGAAGGAGGGCGTCGCGATCAAGGCGGAGAACCAGACCCTCGCCACGATCACGCTCCAGAACTACTTCCGCCTCTACGCCAAGCTCTCCGGCATGACCGGTACGGCCGAGACCGAGGCCGCCGAGTTCCAGGGCACGTACAAGCTCGGCGTCGTCCCGATCCCCACCAACCGCGAGATGCAGCGCATCGACCAGCGCGACTTCGTCTACAAGAGCGAGGACGGCAAGTTCGACGCGGTCGTCGCCGACATCGTCGAGCGGCACGCGAAGGGGCAGCCGGTCCTCGTCGGCACCACGAGCGTCGAGAAGAGCGAGCTGCTGAGCTCCAAGCTCAAGAAGCAGGGCGTCCCGCACGAGGTCCTCAACGCCAAGCACCACGCGCGTGAGGCGTCGATCGTCGCCCAGGCCGGCCGCAAGGGCGCCGTCACGGTCGCGACCAACATGGCCGGCCGTGGCACCGACATCATGCTCGGTGGCAACGCCGAGTTCATGGCGGTCGCCGACCTGTCCGCCCGTGGCCTGGACCCCGCGGAGAACGCCGAGGAGTACGAGGCCGCGTGGCCGTCGGCGCTCGACAAGGCGAAGGCAGCGGTCGCCGCGGAGCACGACGAGGTCACCGAGCTCGGCGGCCTGTACGTGCTGGGCACCGAGCGGCACGAGTCGCGGCGCATCGACAACCAGCTGCGCGGCCGCTCCGGCCGCCAGGGCGACCCCGGCGAGTCGCGGTTCTACCTGTCGATGCAGGACGACCTGATGCGCCTGTTCAACTCGGGTCTCGCCGAGTCGATGATGACGCGCGCCGGGTTCCCCGAGGACATGCCGCTCGAGTCGAAGATCGTCACGCGCGGCATCCAGTCCGCGCAGGCGCAGGTCGAGTCGCGCAACTTCGAGATCCGCAAGAACGTCCTCAAGTACGACGACGTCATGTCCCGTCAGCGCGAGGTCATCTACGAGCAGCGCCGCCGCGTGCTCGAGGGCGAGGACCTGCACGAGCAGGTCGGCCACTTCCGCAAGGACGTCCTGGCGGCGTACATCACCGGTGCCGCCTCCGAGGGACGTCCGGAGGACTGGGACCTCGACGCCCTGTGGACCGCGCTCAAGGCGGTGTACCCGGTGACGATCACGCCCGACGAGGTCGTCGAGCAGGCCGGTGGGTCCACGCGGCTGTCCGCGGAGCTCATCGAGCGCGAGATCCTCTCGGACGCCGAGCACGCGTACGCCGAGCGTGAGGCCGCCATCGGCTCGGACAACATGCGTCAGCTCGAGCGGCGCGTGACGCTCTCGGTGCTGGACCGCAAGTGGCGCGAGCACCTCTACGAGATGGACTACCTCAAGGAGGGCATCGGCCTGCGGGCGATGGCCCAGCGCGACCCGCTCATCGAGTACCAGCGCGAGGGCTACCAGCTGTTCAACGCGATGACCGACGCCATCAAGGAGGAGACGGTCGGTTACCTGTTCAACCTCGAGGTGCAGGTGGCCGAGCCCGCCGCCCCCGCGGTGACCGCCGACTCGGCAGCAGCCGCTGCGGCGAGCGCTGGTGCGTCGGCCGCCGGTCCGCGCGGTGTGCAGGACGGCCCGCGGCTCGTCGCCAAGGGGATCGACGGCCCGCAGGAGCGGGTGCCGCTGCAGTACTCGGCGCCGTCCGTCGACGGCGACGCCTCCCGGGTCACCGGTCCGGCGGACGGCCCGACGGAGGACGCGCCGGTCGACGGCGCCGGCAACCGTGAGGCCCGCCGCAAGGCCGCCAAGCAGCAGCGCAAGCACTGACCCACCGCCCGCCGTCGAGGTCGTCGATCAGCCGACCTCGACGGCGGTCGCGCGCCAGGCGCCGCGGTGCGACTCGATGCGCAGCGCCACCGCGCGGACCTGGCTCCCGTCCTCGACGACCACGGACGCCTCCCGCACGTGGGTGTCGATCGCGCACACCCGCACGCGCCGCACCGCCGGCGGGCGGGCCGGCCCCCGTGTCCCGAGGACACGGACGGTCAGCGCGGCCCGCTGGTGGACGGACTCGTACACGCCGGGCGTGACCCAGCGGGCGAGCTGACCGGGCGAGCGGCGGCCTCCGAGGACCTCGATCGTGGCCTGGGCGATGAGGCCGGCCAGTGCGGCCACGTCACCCTGCGGGCTGGCGCCGCGGTCCTCCTCGGCCGCGTCGAGCACCGGCGAGCGGTCCGTCGCGCGCAGGATGCGCAGCCGCCGGCCCAGCGACGGGGGGACCGTGTGCGCAGGCCCGTCGGCGACCGGCGTGGCGGCGGCGGGCGGCAGCGCCACGAGTCGCGCCGTGGGCGCCGGTTCCTGGGGCCTGCGTGCGGCCGGCGGGGAGTCGTCGCCCGGGCAGGCACCGGTCGGTGCGAGCAGCCCGGCCCGGGCGAAGAGCTCCTCGGCGGTGGTCTCCGCCTCGAGGACGAGCGCGGTCATGCGCCCGCCCCGTCGGCCGCGACGGTCGCGTTCACGGGCACGACGAGCACCTGCCCGGGCAGCAGCAGCCCGGGGTCCGCGCCGATGACGTCCGCGTTCGCCTGGTACCAGGCGGGCCAGGCGGCCGCGATCTGCGCGTCGTCGGCCCCGGCGGGAAGGTGTCGTGCCGCGATCCGCCACAGGCTGTCGCCGCGCAGGACGACGACCGTGGCCGGCTCCGTCCCGGCAGCCGGCCGGACCGGTGGTGCGAGCAGGTGGCTCGCGGGGGTCGGGGACGCTGCGGCGGGGGCATCGGGCCGCGCCGGGCCCGCCGAGGCGGCCGGCGGCGGGGGTGCCGACGGCGATGCCGTCGCGGTGGAGGCGGGGTCGCTCGTCGACGGTGCCCCGTTCGCCGCTGCCCCGTCCGCAGCTGCCCCGTCCGCCGCTGGCCCGTCCGTCGCTGGGTCGTCCGTCGCCGCAACGGCGGACGGTTCCGGTGTCGGTGTGCCCGAGGTTGCGGAGCTGCCGGGTGAGGTGGCGGCGGGCGTCGTGCCTCCGTCGTCCGTCCCGGCCGATGAGGTGACCGCCCAGCCCAGGTCGAGGTCGTCCGGGACGGTCACCGCAGTGGCGCTCGTCGAGCTGCTCGCCACGGGCTGGCCCGTCGGTGCGCCGGTGGGGTCCGCGGCGGAGGCGCCCGTGGCCATGCCCAGCCCGAGGCTCGCGCCGAGCGCGAGGACCAGTGCTCGCCGGACGACGGGCGGTGCGCACCGCAGGACGAGCCGCTCGCCGGACCGCCAGGTGACGCCCGCCGCTCGCACCAGGACGCAGCTCAGTGCCACGAGCGCCGAGCCCCCGAGCCATGCGACGACGACGAGGCCGGTCGCCGTGACGCCGGTCTCGACGAGCGCGTCGACGCGACGGGGACCCGCTCCCGCGTCGAGCAGGTCGGACAGGTGGTGCGCCAGGACGACGGCGAGTGCGGCGCACGCGGCGACGGCCGTGGCGAGCAGTCCCACGGGCCTGGTCCGTGGACGTGTCGACGTGCCCACGGCATCGGGATGCGTATGACGCATAGGAGTGCCCCCTGGCGTTGTTTGATGCAGTTTGATGAATCTTGGTGGGGCTAGGTGTACCGGATTGTCCGGTTCGATGTCCACCCGGCACCCGCGGGGCCGCACCCGTCGAGCCGCAGCGGACCGCGGCGACCCCTACGGTGTCGGGGTGCGGTGGGAGACGTTGTTCGCGGACATGGAGGCGCAGCTCGATGCCGCTCGGGCGGCGGAGGCGCAGATGCAGGTCGCGGAGCTGACGCGGGCCGAGCGGGCGACGGTCGGTCTCGTCGACCGGGTCCGGGCCTCGCACGGCCTACGCGTGCGGCTGCTCCTGCGGACGGGGGAGACCCTCGAGGGCGACCTGCTCGACAGTGCCGCCGAGTGGCTGCTGGTCGCGGCCTCGCCGGTCCAGGAGGCGCTCGTCCCGGGTGCGGCTGTCGCGGCCGTCAGCGGCCTGGCGGGTCACGGCGCGCCGCCTGCCGGCACGGTCGAGCGCAGGCTCGGTCTCGGTCACGCGCTGCGAGCGCTCGCCCGCGACCGCGTGACGGTCCGCGTGTGCCTCCACGGCGGTGAGGTGGTGGGGCGGATCGAGCGTGTCGGCGCGGACCACCTCGAGGTCGGCGCCACCCAGGAGCGGTCCGGGCGGGTGTGGACGGTGCCGTTCGACGCGCTGGTGACCGTCCGCTCCGGTTGACCGGGCAAGGGCAAGGGCGGGTGCGGGTGGCCTACGAGGCGTGGTCGCGCGAGGCGTCGGACTGCGACGCGGCCCGCTCGCGGGTCTGCTCGTACATCCGCTGGATGTAGAGCTCCAGCTCGGCGGACTCGACGCGCCAGATGCCGCGGCCGCCGATCTGGATCGCGGGCAGCTCGCCCGAGCGCACGAGCGCGTACGCCTGCGGAGCCGAGATGTTGAGGATCTCGGTGACGTCGGCGAGCGTGAGGAACCTCGAGGCCATGCCCGCAGTGTGGCACGCGGTGGCACGATGCCCGGGTTGTCCACAATGCTTCCGCAGCGCCCCGGTTCGTCCGGGCAGGATGGCGCACGTCGCGGGCCACCGCGGCGAGGCGAGGGACGACAGGGGACCAGATGAACACCAGCGTGCTCGACCTTCCGGCACCGGTCGCGCCCCGGCTGCGGCGGCCCGGCTGGCGCGACCCGCGGCTGCTCGCCGGCGTCGCCCTGGTCGCGGCGTCGGTGGTCCTGGGCTCGTGGGCGGTGCGGACCGCCCAACGGACGGTCCCGGTCTACGTGGCGCGCGAGAGCATCGTGGCCGGGCAGGCGGTGGACCTGAGCATGCTCGCGGTCGTCGACGTGCGGCTCGGGTCGGCCGACGTCGGGCGCTACCTGTCGGCCGGCGTGCCGCTGCCCGAGGACGGCACGGCCCTGCGGACGGTCGGGGCGGGCGAGCTGGTCCCGCGCGCGGCGATCGGCGCGGCCGACGACGTCGACGTCCGCCCCGTCGCGATCGGGCTCGTGCGTCCCCCGGCGAAGGCGGTGACACCGGGAGCGGTGGTCGACCTGTGGTTCACGCCGGCCGAGCAGGCGGACGCCGACGGGGCGGCCGGCGGCTCCGCCGATGCCGGAGGGGAGCCCGACGAGTCGGGCCCGCACCCGCTCGCGGAGGGGCTCACCGTCGCCGAGGTCGCGCGTCCCGACGGCGGGCTCGCCGTCGCCGGCGCGGCGACCGTGCAGGTGCTGGTGCCGACCACCTCACTGCCGGAGGTCCTCGCGGCACTGTCCGCCGACGGCACGGTCGACGTGGTCCCCGTGCCCGGATCGGGCGGCTGACGTGGCCGTCGGCGTGCTGTGCGCCGTCCAGGGCACGGCCGAGTCGATCCTCGTCCAGGCGATGGAGGGGTCCGGCGGACGGCTGAGCGTGACGCGGCGCTGCGCCGACCTCACCGAGCTGCTGGCCGCCGCCGCGGCGGGCCTCGGCACGCTGGCCGTGGTGTCCGTCGACCTCGACCGGCTCGACCGGGAGTCTGTCGAGGTGCTGCACCGCGCCGGCGTGCGTGTCGTGGGCGTCGCCGACCCCGCACGACCGTGGCTCGCCGAGCGGCTCACGTCGTTCGGTGCCGATCTCGTCGTGGACGCCCCGGGTGACGAGGCGGGCGCCTCCGGTGTCGTCCGTGACGCCCTGCGGGTCCTCGACGCGGCGGCCGAGGACCGGTCGCGCGTGCGGCCGGCGTGGGCGTCCGCCGCCCCCGTCCCGGCTCCTCCGCCGCTGTCCGAGCGAGGTTCCGTCGTCGCCGTGTGGGGGCCCACGGGTGCGCCAGGGCGCACCACGGTCGCCGTCAACGTCGCGGCGGAGCTCGCGGTGTCGTCGCCCACGCTGCTCGTCGACGCCGACACGTACGGGGGTTGCGTCGCCCAGGTGGTCGGGATGCTCGACGAGGCACCGGGCCTCGCCGCGGCCGCCCGTGCCGCGGGCCAGGGCACCCTCGACGTGGGGACCCTCGCGCGGCTGACTCCGTCGATCTCCGAGGGCCTGCGCGTGCTGTCGGGCATCTCCCGGGCCGACCGCTGGCCCGAGCTGCCGTCGTCGTCGCTCGAGCAGGTGTGGTCGGTCGCGCGGTCGCTCGCACGCTGGACCGTCGTGGACTGCGGCTTCTGCCTGGAGCAGGACGAGATCCTCAGCTACGACACCCGAGCGCCACGGCGCAACGCGGCGACGATCAGCGCGCTCGAGGCGGCCGACCTGGTCGTGGTCGTCGGCACTGGCGACCCTGTCGGGATCCAGCGGCTCGTGCGTGGCCTGGGGGAGCTCACCGACCTCGGTCTCGGCACCTCCCGGCTCGTGCTCGTCAACCGGGTCCGGGCGTCGGTCGCCGGTCCTCGGCCGGCCGAGGCGGTCGCCCAGGCCCTCGCCCGGTACGCGGGTGTCACCGACGCGTGCCTGGTCGCCGAGGACCGGCCCGCGCTCGACGCGGCGCTCCTGGAGGCCAGGACCCTCCGGGAGGCCGTGCCCGGCTCGCCGGCCCGTCGGGCGATCGCGTCGGTCGCGGCACGGATCGAGTCGGCACTGTCGCGGGCCACCGTCGGCGGGCTCTGAACCCACGAGCATCCCCCGGCGGACGAGCGAGGAGCCCTACGGGGTCGGCGGGCACTCGGCCGCTCGAGGTGCGCGGCGCAGTTGGACGAGTGTCCGGTTCGTCCATATCGCGAGATAGGTCTGAATGGTTTCACAGCGAGTTGCCCTGGGCAATCCAGTCATTTCCGGACATGCCGACAATCGCGTCGTGACCGCAGTCACAGTTGGACAAGTGTCCGTCTGATTCCTCTGTTACCGCCTGGTACGTTCGATTCACCGAGTTCGGCCGCATTTCCCTCGAGGAGGTTCTCGACGGTCGTTCTCGTCCGCGCCCTCCATTGTCGAAAAAGGGCCGGGCAATGTCGTCACCCGACGCCCCGTGCGGCCATGGGTGTGGCCCACGCCGAGGCGGAGGCGCTCGTTCGAGCGCCCCGATCTCGTCGTTCGTGCTGCCCCGCGCTGTCGCCGGTCAGCCGTCCACGAATCTGATCGAACGAGTAGGTCCACCATTGTTTGTCTTCGTCCTGCAGCTCCGGCACATGATCGCCGGACAATCCGAGTTCTATCTCTTCGCATTGTTCTCGACGGCGATCTGGGCATTGTGGCTCGTCAAGGTGCTGCTCTCGCGGCGCTACCGGCCGTTCACCGGTGACTTCCACGGCACCACCAGCGTCGTCGTCCCGGTCGTCGACGAGCCGCTCGACCTGTTCCGCGACGTCCTGGCGCGCATCGTCGCCCAACGCCCCGACGAGGTCATCGTCGTCATCAACGGCGCCCCCAACGTCGGCCTGCAGCAGGTGAGCGAGGAGTTCGCGCCGCTGGTCCGCTGGGTGCACACCCCCGTGCCGGGCAAGCGCAACGCCGTCAAGATCGGCACCGAGATGTCCCGCGGCGAGATCACGGTGCTCGTCGACTCCGACACGGTCTGGACCGACGGCACGCTGCCCGAGCTCGTCAGGCCGTTCGCCGACGCGTCGGTCGGCGGGGTCACCACGCGCCAGCGGATCCTCGAGCCCGAGCGGTCCTGGATCACCCGCTGGGCCGACTGGCTCGAGAACACCCGTGCGCTCTACTCGATGCCCGCGCAGTCGGCGCTCGGCCAGGTCGGCTGCCTCCCGGGCCGCACGATCGCGTTCCGCCGGCACATCCTGGTCCAGGTCATGGACGACTTCATGCACGCGAAGTTCCTGGGCGTGTTCCTCGAGGTCTCCGACGACCGGACGCTGACCAACCTCACGCTCAAGGCGGGGTACCGCAGCGTCTACCAGGCCACGAGCCTCGTCTACACGGACGCCCCGCTCCAGGTGAAGAAGCTGTTCAAGCAGCAGCTGCGGTGGGCGCGGGGGAGCCAGTACAACACCCTGCGCATGCTCCCGTGGATGGTCGCGCACGCCCCGGTGCTCGCGATCTTCTTCGTCGCGGACATCCTGCTGCCGTTCCTGCTGCTGGGCACCATCGGCGGCTGGGTCTACCGGTCCGCGTCCGGCACGGGCACCAACCTGTACGCCGCGATCCTGCACACCTACACCGGGATGACCGGCTGGTTCTGGGTGGTCGCGCTCATGGTCGTGTCCTCGGTGCTGTCGATGGCGATCCGGCAGATCCGCCACCTGCACGAGAAGCCGTCGGACTTCCTGCGGCTGCCCGTGTTCATCATCGTGTCCACGTTCTTCCTCATGCCCGTACGGTTCCTGGGCTTCCTGCGGATGGCGCACGCGAGCGGTTGGGGCACCCGGTCGGGTGCGTACGCCGGTGGCTCCGACGACCTGATGGCCGAGCTCGAGCACGCACCGGCCGCGCCGCCCGACGTCGTCGACCGCGCACTGCTGCCGACGCAGCGCTCGTCCGAGGACCCGCCGGCGCACGCGTCGGTCGCGGTCCGCGCCCGGCGGAGCACCGCGACCTCGCGCGTCGCGCCGACCCGCCGTCGACGCCTGAACCCGCTGGCCGCGGTGCCCTACGTCATCGCCCTGGCCCTGCTCGCCCTGGAGGCGCTCGTCTATGTCTGAGCACACCGATCTCAGCGGATGGTGGGCCCGCACGCTGCGGCCCGCCCCGCGCAAGCGGTTCGTCGCCGCCGTCATCGCCGTCGCCCTGCTCGCCGTCACGACCGTCGTCTGGCTCTCGCCGTCGGTGGCCACGACACCCGGCCGGCCCCGGGCCAGCGCCGAGGAGGTCCGGCTCTCCGAGGAGAACGCCCGCCTGCGGGCGACGCTCAAGGCCCGCGAGAACCAGTCGGCCGACCTGGCGAGGTCGCAGGCCAAGGCGGAGGCCGAGCGCGCCGCCGCCGCCGAGCAGGGCGCGGCCAAGGCGGCCGCCGAGCAGGAGGCCGCGTCGGAGGCGGGCCGGCAGAAGGCCGCCGCCGAGCGCGCCGCCGCCGCGGAGCGGTCCAAGGCCAAGGCCGCGGCCGAGCGGTCGGCCGCCGCGGCGCGCGGCAAGGCCGAGGACCTCGCCGAGCAGGCCGCACGGCGCGCGGAGCAGGCCGAGGCGCAGGCCGCCCAGGCCCGGGCCGCGCTCGTGGCGGCGCAGGGGCAGGGGACCGCCGAGCCGGCACCCGACGTCCCGCCGACCGCACCGTCGCTCGACGCCCTCAGGTCGCCCACGACCCGCCAGCTCGGGCTCTACACCGCACAGTCGCCGTTCAGCTGGGCCGAGTTCGACGACGTCGCGAGCCGCATCGGCACGCAGCCCACCGTCGCCGGGTACTTCCAGGGCTGGGACGGCCCGTTCCGCGCGGACGCCGTGACCCGCTCGTGGCAGCGAGGCGTGCTGCCCATGGTCACGTGGGAGTCGCGCCCGCTGCAGGCCGCGAACGACCAGGCGCAGGACCCCGCGTACTCCCTCGGGCGGATCGTCGACGGCTCGTTCGACGACTACCTGCACCAGTACGCACGAGATGTCGCGGCCCTCGGGCTGCCGATGGCGATCCGGCTCAACCACGAGATGAACGGCAGCTGGTACCCGTGGGCGGAGCGCAACCTCAAGGGGGAGCCCAACAACGGCAACAGCCCGGGCGACTACGTCGCGTCCTGGCGCCACGTGCACGACATCTTCGAGGCCGAGGGCGCCAACCAGTACGTGCTGTGGGTCTGGGCACCGAACATCGTCAACACCATGCCGAGCTGGCAGCAGGACGGCTCCTACCTGCGGAGCCTGTACCCGGGTGACGACTACGTCGACTGGGTCGGCCTGTCCGGCTACTACCGCCCGCCCTACAAGGCGGACCAGACGCCGACGTTCTCCTACACGTTCGGCCGCTCGCTCGAGCAGCTGCGCGGTCTGACGCGCAAGCCCGTCTTCCTCGCGGAGATCGGTGCCTCGGAGACCGGCGGCCACAAGGCCGAGTGGGTGACCGACCTGTTCGACGCGCTGGCCCGCCCCGAGAACGACGACATCGTCGGGCTCGCCTGGTTCAACCTCGCCGTCACGACGATCAGCGAGGGCCAGCGCGTCACCAACGACTGGCGGATCCAGTCGCGCGACGACTCCTTCGACGCCTTCGTCGACGGGTTGCACGACCCGGCCGCGGGCTTCGCGACCACCACCTCCCTCACCACCACCCAGGAGCCCTGATGACCGACCAGACCGCCGACCAGCTCTCCGTCGACCTCTCCGTCGCGGACCGGTTCCCACGGGACCCGTTCTCCCCGGACGCCCCGACCCCGCGCATCTCGGTGCTCGGCACCGGCTACCTCGGTGCCACGCACGCCGTCGCGATGGCCCAGCTGGGCATGGAGGTCGTCGGGGTGGACACCGACCCGCACAAGGTCGCGGCGCTCGCGGCGGGCAAGGTCCCGTTCTTCGAGCCCGGGCTGGACGAGCTGCTCCAGGAGCAGCTGGCGTCGGGGCGGCTGCGCTTCACGACGGACGTCGCGGAGGCCGTCGGCTGGGCGGACGTGCACTTCGTGTGCGTCGGCACGCCTCAGACGAAGACGAGCCACGCCGCCGACCTGCGGTTCGTCGAGGCCGCGACGACGGCCGTCGCGCAGCACCTCACGCACGACGCGCTGATCGTCGGCAAGTCGACCGTGCCCGTCGGGACCGGCGCGCGGCTGCGCGAGCTGGTGGCCCGGACGCTGCCGGCCGGCGTGCACGCGGAGCTCGTGTGGAACCCGGAGTTCCTCCGTGAGGGCAAGGCGGTGCAGGACACGCTGCACCCCGACCGGATCGTGCTGGGCGGGACCACGCCGGCGGCCGAGGCGCTGCTCCGCCGGGTGTACGCGGGCCCCATCGCCGAGGGCAGCCCGGTCGTGGTGTGCGACCTGCCGACGGCCGAGCTCGTCAAGGTGAGCGCGAACGCCTTCCTCGCCACGAAGATCTCGTTCATCAACGCGATCGCCTCGGTCTGCGAGGCGGCGGACGCGGACGTCACGGTGCTCGCCGACGCGCTGGGCCACGACGTCCGGATCGGACGGCAGTTCCTCGACGCCGGCCTCGGCTTCGGCGGGGGCTGCCTGCCCAAGGACATCCGCGCGCTCATGCACCGGGCGAACGAGCTCGGCGCGCACCAGGCGTCGTCGTTGCTGCAGCAGGTCGACGAGATCAACATGGGCCAGCGGGCCCGGGTCGTCGCCCTCGCGCTCGACGCGTGCGACGGCTCGGTGCTCAACCGCCGCATCGGTGTGCTCGGCGCCGCGTTCAAGCCGCACACCGACGACGTGCGGGACTCCCCGGCGCTCAACGTCGCGGCCGCCCTGCACCTGCGGGGTGCGCAGGTCACGGTCTACGACCCCCAGGCTGGCGACACCGCCCGTGCGAGCTTCCCGACGCTCGGGTACGCGACGGGCGTCGAGGAGGCCGTCGAGGGGGCCGACGTGGTGCTCGTGCTCACCGAGTGGGACGAGTTCCTGGACGCGGACCCGGCCCGGCTCGCGCCGCTCACACGGCGGGCGCACGTGATCGACGCCCGCGGGCGCCTCGACGCGCGCCGGTGGACCGACGCCGGCTGGTCGTTCGCGGCCCTCGGCCGCGCGGCGGCCTGACCGGTACCCGCCACCACCGACCGCCCGTGCGCCCGACGGCGCGCGGGCGGTCGGCGCGTCCGCAGGGGTGCGGGACGGGCAGACTGTGGTCCGTGCGCATCTACCTCCCCGCCACGCTCGACGAGCTCGAGCCCGACGTCCTCACGCTGACCGCACGCCGGGCGCATGCCGTGACGCCTGCCCTGCGGGCCGTGCTGCCGGACGAGGACGACGAGAGCCTGGAGTTCGCCGCACAGCTCGCGGCGGCCGACGACTCGCTCGCCCTCCTGGCGCGCCGTCCGGACGCGCCGAGGCTCCGGCTCGTCGTCTCCGTGGACGTCCCCGACCGGGCGGTGGTCAGCGTCACGGACCCGGACGAGCTCCCGAGCGCGGTGGACCTGCTCGACGACCTGGGCCGCGAGGACGTCGCGTGCGTGCACGTCGACGAGCCCGAGGCCGAGGCCGACGTCCGCCGGGCTGTCGACGGCGACGAGACCGCCCTCGAGGCTCTCGACGAGCGTGACCTGCTCTGGTACGACTCGACCGAGCTCGGCCAGATCCCGCGCTGACGCACCCGACGGGAGTCGCGCTCGCGGCGCAGGGGGTGAGCGGGGGAGCGGCTCCGGTGCCCGGTCCGTCCCGGTCGGCTCGCCACGGCCGACAGCCCGCGCGGGGTGGTGTTCGTCACGAACGGTCGCGCCCGGGGGGTCCAGTTGGACCGGCGCCCTCGCGCTCGGGTAATGTTCACCGCCGGTACGGCGTCCGGGTGGACGACGGTTCGTCTCTCGGGGCGACCGACGAAGCCCTGGAGGTCATACCCCCATGGGGTATGGTGTAATTGGCAGCACGACTGATTCTGGTTCAGTTAGTCTAGGTTCGAGTCCTGGTACCCCAGCGCGAGCACCGCTGACCCGCGGTCCGAGTCACTCGGAGCATCGGGTAAAGTGTTCACTCGGTAAGCGAGGCCCACGGGTCTCGCGGCTGATAGGCCCCCGTTGTGTAGCGGCCTAGCACGCCGCCCTCTCACGGCGGTAGCGCCGGTTCGAATCCGGTCGGGGGTACGTCGAGAAGGCCCGGTCACCACGGTGACCGGGCCTTTCGCGTTGCCCGCCCCGGCTGAGCCTGTGGCCCGTGCGGAGCTGGACCTGTGGCCCTGCGGAGCAGTTGCCCGTGGCCCGTGCGGAGCCAGGTCTCAGTGCTGACCAGGAGGACCGTGGTGCGTCGTCGGCAGGACCGCGACGACGAACGCGCCGGCGGCGGCGACCACGGCGCCGACCAGCACGCCGGTGACGACGGCGCCGCCGACGCCGCTCCCGCCCAGCAGGGCGAGGGCGGCACCGAGCACGAGCCCGACGAGGGCGCCGACGGCGGCCGCCCGTCGCCGCAGGCGGCGACGGGCGGCACCAGGACCTCGGACCGCCATCAGACGGCCATCAGTCGGCCGTGCGACGCAGGACCTCGGTGAGCCGGTTCGCGGCGGACACGACGGCGGAGGCGTGCAGCCGGCCCGGCTGGCGGGACAGGCGCTCCAGCGGTCCGGAGACCGAGACGGCGGCCACGACGCGACCGGACGGCCCACGCACCGGAGCGGACACGGAGGCGACGCCGACCTCGCGCTCGGACACCGACTGCGCCCATCCCCGGCGGCGGACGCCGGACAGGATCGTCGCCGTGAACTTGGCGCCCTGCAGCCCGCGGTGGAGCCGGTCGGGCTCCTCCCAGGCGAGCAGGATCTGCGCGGCGGAGCCGGCCTGCATGGTCAGCGTCGCCCCCACGGGGATGGAGTCGCGCAGACCGATCGGGCGCTCGGCCGCGGCCACACAGATGCGCAGGTCGCCCTGCCGGCGGTAGAGCTGCGCGCTCTCGCCGGTGTGGTCGCGCAGCGCGGCGAGCACCGGCCCGGCGGCGGCGAGGAGACGGTCCTCGCCGGCGGCGGTCGCGAGCTCCGACAGGCGGGGCCCGAGCACGAACCGGCCCTGCATGTCGCGAGCGACGAGACGGTGGTGCTCGAGCGCGACCGCCAGCCGATGGGCCGTTGGGCGAGCAAGATGGGTGGCGGTGACGAGCTGCGCAAGCGTGGCCGGACCGGCCTCGAGCGCACTGAGAACCGACGCGGCCTTGTCCAGGACGCCGACTCCGCTAGAGTTGTCCATAGGTCGATATTGGCGTCTCGAAGGCTGAGATGCAAGCAGGTCGGCCGACGAACCCGGGAACTACCCCCTCCCGGACTAGGAGAACAGGACCGAGAACATGGCCGGCACGTTGGCGGAGAAGGTCTGGGACGCACATGTCGTGCGCCGTGGCACGGACGGTGTGCCGGACCTTCTCTACATCGATCTCCACCTCGTCCACGAGGTGACGAGCCCGCAGGCGTTCGAGGGTCTGCGGCTCGCGGGCCGCCCCGTGCGCCGCCCGGACCTCACGCTCGCGACCGAGGACCACAACACCCCCACGCTCGACATCGACCGGCCGATCGCCGACGCGACGAGCCGCACCCAGATCGAGACGCTGCGCCGCAACGCCGCGGAGTTCGGCGTCCGGATCCACTCGCTCGGCGACGCGGACCAGGGCATCGTGCACCAGGTCGGCCCCCAGCTCGGGCTGACCCAGCCTGGCCTGACGGTCGTCTGCGGCGACTCGCACACGTCGACCCACGGCGCGTTCGGCGCGCTCGCGTTCGGCATCGGCACCAGCGAGGTCGAGCACGTGCTCGCCACGCAGACGCTGCCGCTCGCGCCGTTCAAGACGATGGCGATCACCGTGAACGGCGAGCTGCCGTCCGGCGCCACGAGCAAGGACATCATCCTGGCGATCATCGCCAAGATCGGCACGGGCGGCGGCCAGGGCTACGTGCTCGAGTACCGCGGCGAGGCCATCCGGGCGCTGTCCATGGAAGCCCGCATGACGATCTGCAACATGTCGATCGAGGCGGGCGCGCGCGCCGGCATGATCGCGCCGGACCAGACGACGTTCGACTACCTCCAGGGCCGCCCGCACGCCCCCGAGGGCGCCGACTGGGACGCCGCCGTCGAGTACTGGAAGACGCTGCGGTCCGACGACGACGCCGAGTTCGACGTCGAGGTCGTCCTCGAGGCGTCCGACCTCGAGCCGTTCGTGACCTGGGGCACCAACCCGGGCCAGGGCCTGCCGCTGTCCGGCTCCGTGCCGGTGCCGGAGGAGATCGCCGACGCCAACGAGCGGGTCGCCGCCGAGCGGGCCATCGAGTACATGGGCCTGACGCCGGGCCAGCCGCTGCGCGACATCAAGGTCGACACGGTGTTCATCGGCTCGTGCACCAACGGCCGGATCGAGGACCTGCGCTCCGTCGCCAAGCTCGTCAAGGGCAAGCACCGGGCCGACGACGTGCGCGTGCTCGTCGTGCCGGCGTCCGCGCGCGTCCGCCTGCAGGCCGAGGCCGAGGGGCTCGACAAGATCTTCCTCGACTTCGGCGCCGAGTGGCGCAACGCCGGGTGCTCGATGTGCCTCGGCATGAACCCCGACCAGCTCGCACCCGGGGAGCGGTCGGCGTCGACGTCGAACCGCAACTTCGAGGGCCGGCAGGGCAAGGGCGGACGCACCCACCTCGTGTCGCCGCTGGTCGCGGCCGCCACGGCCATCCGCGGGACGCTCTCGTCGGTCGCCGACCTGGGCCCCGACGTCGTCGCGCCCGACGGCAGCCCGCTGACCGACCTGCAGACGGTCTGACCGCCCGACCCTGAGAGAGAGACCGTCATGGAGAAGTTCAGCCAGCACACCGGCGTCGGCGTCCCGCTGCGACGCAGCAACGTCGACACCGACCAGATCATCCCCGCCGTCTACCTCAAGCGGGTCACGCGCACCGGGTTCGAGGACGCGCTGTTCGCCGCCTGGCGCGGCGACCCGTCGTTCGTGCTCAACCAGGAGGCGTACTCGTCGGGCTCGGTGCTCGTCGCGGGCCCCGACTTCGGCACCGGCTCGTCGCGCGAGCACGCCGTGTGGGCGCTCAAGGACTACGGGTTCAAGGTCGTCATCTCGGCCCGGTTCGCCGACATCTTCCGCGGCAACTCCGGCAAGCAGGGCCTGCTCGCCGCGCAGGCGTCGCAGGAGGACATCGAGCTCATCTGGAAGATCCTCGAGACCCGCCCGGGCACCGAGGTCACGGTCGACCTCGAGTCGCGGACGATCACGTGCGACGACGTCGTGGTGCCGTTCCAGGTCGACGACTACACGCGGTGGCGCCTGCTCGAGGGGCTCGACGACATCGGCCTGACGCTGCAGCTCGCCGACCAGATCGAGTCGTTCGAGCAGACGCGCGAGCCGTGGCGCCCGCGCACCCTGCCCGCCAAGCACCTCCCGCCGGTCGAGATCCAGGCCGCGCGACCGGTGCACGTGGAGATCTCCACCTCCCGCTGAGCCGCGACGGCGGGGTCGTGCCCTGGCACGGCCCCGCCGTAGTCGCCCGCGACCGGTCCCGGGTGACTACGGTGAGGCCCGGAGCGGGTGCGCCGGCGGCAGCGAGAGGGGTCAGCATGGTGGGCAAGACGCAGATCGTCGACCGGGTGGTCGCACGCGGCGGCGAGCGCGCTCAGGCAGCGGCCGCCGTCGACGCGGTGCTCGACGAGATCACGACCGCCCTCGCCGCCGGCGAGCGGGTGACGCTCGTCGGGTTCGGCACGTTCGAGCCGGCGACCCGCGGCGCCCGCAGCGCCCGCAACCCGCGCACCGGTGCGGTGGTCGACGTGCCCGAGACGACCGTCGCGAGGTTCCGTCCCGGCACGTCCCTGCGCGCGGCCGTCGCCGGGGCCGAGGGACGTCGGGCGGCCGTCGTCGCGGACCTCGCGCCGGCCTCCGGACCGTCCGTCGGGCCCGCGAAGGCGAAGCCGAAGGCCAGGGCGAAGGCCGAGCCGAAGCCGAGGGCGCGGGCGGTGGAGCAGCCCGCGCCCGCCCCGGTCGCGGTCGACGACAAGAAGCACAAGAAGGGCCGCAAGACGGCGACGGTCGCGCCCGCGACCAGCACGAAGGGCGCGTCGAAGGGCTCGTCGAAGGGCTCGTCGAAGGGTTCCGCCAAGAGCAAGGCGAAGGCCCCCAAGGCGAAGGCCTCGGCCGGCAAGTCGCACGGTTCGAAGGCGTCCAAGGGCAAGCACGGCGGCAAGAAGTAGTCACCGACGGCGTGTCCGGACTTGTGAAGGTTCTGCACCGGCGACGGCGCGCCGGACGCGGTGCGGTCAGGAGCACACCTGTGCGTGGGAGACGATGAGTTCATGAGCGACCTGCTGTACGTCAACGGTGGCAACCCCCTGCAGGGGGAGATCACCGTGCGCGGAGCCAAGAACTTCGTCTCGAAGGCGATGGTGGCCGCCCTGCTGGGCGAGACGCCGAGCGTGCTGCGCAACGTCCCCCAGATCCGCGACGTCGCCGTGGTCACCGGTCTGCTGGAGCTGCACGGCGTCAAGGTGGACGCCGACGCGGACGCGGGCGTGCTGCACCTGGACCCGACGGACGTCGAGTCGGCGCACGTCGCGGACATCGACGCGCACGCCGGGTCGAGCCGCATCCCGATCCTGTTCTGCGGGCCGCTGCTGCACCGCCTCGGCGAGGCGTTCATCCCCGACCTGGGCGGCTGCCGCATCGGCGACCGGCCCATCAACTACCACCTCGACATCCTGCGCCAGTTCGGCGCGGTCGTGGAGAAGCACGAGAACGGCATCCACATCCGGGCCCCGCGCCGGCTGCAGGGCACCAAGATCGCGCTGCCGTACCCCAGCGTCGGCGCGACGGAGCAGCTGCTGCTGACCGCCGTGCGGGCCGAGGGCATCACGGAGCTCGCGAACGCCGCGATCGAGCCCGAGATCATGGACCTCATCAACGTCCTGCAGAAGATGGGCGCGATCATCTCGGTCGACACCGACCGCGTGATCCGCATCGAGGGCGTCGAGCGGCTGGTCGGGTTCCAGCACACCGCGCTCGCCGACCGCATCGAGGCGGCCTCCTGGGCGGCTGCGGCCCTCGCGACGAGCGGCGACGTGTACGTGCGCGGCGCGACGCAGCCGGAGATGACGACGTTCCTCAACACGTTCCGCAAGGTCGGCGGCGAGTTCGCGGTGGACGACGACGGCATCCGGTTCTACCACCCGGGCGCCGACCTGCGGTCGATCCAGCTGGAGACGGACGTCCACCCCGGGTTCATGACGGACTGGCAGCAGCCCCTCGTGGTCGCCCTCACGCAGGCCAAGGGCCTGTCGATCGTGCACGAGACGGTGTACGAGAACCGGTTCGGGTTCGTCGACGCGCTCGTCGGGATGGGCGCGACGATCCAGGTGTACAAGGAGTGCCTCGGCGGCCGGCCGTGCCGGTTCGGGCAGCGCAACTTCTACCACTCGGCCGTCATCAGCGGCCCGACGCCGCTGTCCGCCGCCGACATCGAGGTGCCCGACCTGCGCGGCGGGTTCAGCCACCTCATCGCCGCGCTGACCGCGAAGGGCACCTCGGCCGTGCGGGGCATCAGCCTCATCGACCGGGGGTACGAGCGGTTCACCGAGAAGCTCGAGGCGCTCGGCGCCGAGTTCAGCCGGGACTGAGTCCCGGTAGCATCGGCTCCCGTGCAACCACCGGCTCGTTCCAACCGCGCGTACCGCGTGGTCGCCCACATCGTGCGTCCTCCGCTCCGGGCCATGACCCGTCGTGACTGGCGGGGCGCGGAGAACATGCCCACGGATCGTGGGTTCATCGCCGCGAGCAACCACATGACGAACATCGACCCGCTGACGTTCGCGCACTTCCTGTGGGACAACGGCTTCGCCCCGAAGATCCTCGCGAAGGCGTCGCTGTTCAAGATCCCCGTCATGCGCGGCGTCCTCCACGCGACGGGCCAGATCCCGGTGCACCGCAACACGTCCGCCGCCGGGGAGTCGCTCGAGGCGGCGGTCGCGGCCGTCGCGGCAGGGGAGTGCGTCGCGGTGTTCCCGGAGGGGACGCTGACGCGTGAGCCCGACCTGTGGCCCATGACGGCGAAGACCGGGGTGGCCCGGCTGGCGCTCGCGACCCGGGCCCCGGTGGTCCCGGTGGCGCAGTGGGGCCCGCAGGACCTGCTCGGCCGCTACAAGAAGCTGCTCAGGCCGATCCCGCGCAAGAAGGTGACCGTGGTCGCCGGACCTCCCGTGGTGCTCGACGACCTGTACGACCGGCCGCAGGACACGGCGACGCTGAGGGAGGCGACGGACCGGGTCATGGACGCGATCACGGCGCTGCTCGAGGGCATCCGCGGCGAGAGCGCGCCCGCCGTCCGGTACGACATGCGCAAGGCGAAGGCTGCCGGCGAGAAGCCCGTGGGTGGCGACCACGCGACGAGGCCGGAGCTGTGACGGCGGACGTCATGCCGCCCGACGACGGGTCCCGTCACGCGCTCCGCGCCGCCGTGCTCGGTGCGGGGAGCTGGGGCACCACGTTCGCCGCGGTGATGGCCGACGCGGGCTGCACCGTGACGGTGTGGGGCCGCGACGAGAAGACCTGCCGCCAGATCACCGAGGACCACCGCAACGAGACGTACCTGCCGGGCGTCGAGCTCCCCGCCGGCGTCAGCGCCACGACGGACGTGCGTGCGGCGCTCGCCGGCGCGGACATCGTGGCCGTGGCCGTCCCGTCGCAGGTGGCGCGGCGCACGCTCGAGCCGCTGCGCGACGCCATCGGGCCCGACACGGTCGCCGTCTCGCTCATGAAGGGCGTGGAGCTGTCCACGGACCGCAGGATGAGCGAGGTCGTCGCCGAGGCCCTCGCGATCCCGCAGGACCGCGTCGCGGTCGTCTCCGGGCCCAACCTGGCACGCGAGATCGCCCGCCGGCAGCCGACGGCCACCGTCATCGCGTCCACGAGCGACGCCACCGCGCAGCTCGTCGCGCGGGCGTGCGCGTCGTCCTACTTCCGGCCGTACACGAACCGCGACGTGGTCGGCGTGGAGCTGTGCGGTGCGGTGAAGAACGTCATCGCCCTCGCGGTCGGCATCTCGCAGGGGCGAGGCCTCGGGTACAACACGATGGCGACCGTCATCACCCGCGGTCTCGTCGAGATCACGCGCCTCGGCCTCGCGCTCGGCGCCGACGCCGACACGTTCCCGGGGCTGGCCGGGATGGGCGACCTGATGGCGACGTGCGCGTCGCCCGACTCGCGCAACCACACGCTCGGCGGCCACATCGGCCGGGGCATGACGCTCGACGAGGCGATCGCCGCCACCGGGGGCACGGCCGAGGGCGTGAAGTCCTGCCGGTCCGTGCTGGAGCTGGCGACGTCGCTCGGCGTGGAGATGCCGATCACGCACGCCGTGGTCCGCGTGCTGCACGAGGGGCTGCCCGTGGACCAGCTCGCCCCGCTGCTGCTCGCCCGCCCGCACAAGGCCGAGCGGGCGTAGCGCCGGTCCCGCGGGGGTCAGAGGCCGGCCACGGTCCGCAGCGCCTGGTCCAGGTCCGCCCAGAGGTCCTCGACGTCCTCGATGCCGACGGAGAGCCGCAGCAGGTCCTCCGGCACGGTCGCCGACTCGAGCGGGAAGCGGCGGCGCCGCTCCAGGCTCGACTCGACGCCACCGAGGCTCGTCGCCGGCATCCACAGCTCGAGCGCCGCGACGACCGCGTCGGCCGCCGCGACGCCACCGTCCGGGCGCAGGCCGATGATCGACCCGAAGCCGTCCATGAGGCGCGCGGCCCGCTCGTGCCCCGGGTCGGTGGGCAGGCTCGGGTGGCGGACCTCGGCGACGGCAGGGTGCTCCGCGAGGCGGCGGGCGAGCTCGGTGGCGTTGGCCTGCGACCGCTCGACGCGCAGCGCGAGCGTCCGGACCCCCCGCAGCGCCAGCCACGCCTCCGTAGGGCCCGCGATGGCGCCGTGCATCGTCCGGTAGGCGTGGAGGCGGCCGTGCAGCTCGGGATCGTCGGTGAGCGCGGCGCCGAGGACCACGTCGGAGTGGCCTGCCAGGTACTTCGTCACCGAGTGCACCACGACGTCGGTGCCGAACGACAGCGGCCGCTGGCCGAGCGGGGTGGCGAACGTGTTGTCCGCCGCGACGAGGGCGCCGACGGCGTGCGCCTCCTCGACGAGCACCGGCAGGTCGGCGACCTCGAGCATCGGGTTCGTGGGCGTCTCCACCCAGAGCATCGACGCGGGCCGGTCCGTGCCGCGCACCGCCGAGCCGCGCACCGCAGAGCCGCGCACCGCAGCGACGACCTCGTCGGTGTCGGCGATGTCGACGAGCGTCAGCTCGACCTGGGAGCGGACACCGAGGTCACGGGCGTACGCGATGGTGACGTTGTAGGCGTGCCGCGGCATGACGACCCGGCCGCCCGGGGGCACGAGCGACAGCGCCGCGGCGATGGCGGCCATGCCCGACGCGTACACCAGCGCCGGGTGGACCGAGCCCTCCAGGACGCCGAGCGTCTCCTCGAGCGGGTGCCACGTCTCGGTGCCCGCACGCGCGTAGAAGTGCTCGCCGGTCGGCACCTTGCCCTGCGAGACGTACGTCGACGACAGCACCACGGCGGGGTTCACGGGGTTGCCCTGCCGGCGGTCGGGACGCCCTGCGGCGACGGCGGACGTGGCGGGGGACAGGGGGCGACGCACGGGCATGCGTGCAGGTTACGCGCCGCGCGGAGGTGGGCTTCGCCGGCGGGGTCGGCCGGGGACGCCGGGACCCGTCCCGGCGCCCGGTAGGGTCATGCGCGATGAACGACGCGTCCGACCCCCAGCAGCCCGTCCCCGCCGCCCCCCGGCTCGCCCGACCGCGGGTCATGGTGCTCTTCGGCGGCCGGTCGGGGGAGCACTCGATCAGCTGTGCGACGGCCGGCGGGGTGCTCCGGGCCATCGACCGCGACCGGTACGACGTGCTCGCGGTCGGCATCACGCCGTCGGGGCGCTGGGTGCTCGCCGACGACGACCCGGACCGCTGGGCGATCGTCGACGGCCGGCTCCCGCAGGTCGAGGACACCGCGGCGCACGTGCTCCTGCCGCAGGCCGTCGACGACCGCGACGTCCAGGTCCTGGAGCAGGGCGTCCTGCCCCGGACCGTCGGCGAGGTCGACGTCGTCTTCCCGCTCCTGCACGGCCCGTTCGGCGAGGACGGCACCCTGCAGGGGCTGCTCGAGCTCGCGGACGTCCGGTACGTCGGCGCCGGCGTGCTCGCCTCGGCCGTCGGCATGGACAAGCACATGATGAAGCTCGTCCTCGCCGGGCACGGCCTGCCGGTCGGGCCGTTCGAGACGATCCGGCCGGGCGAGCTCGAGCGGGACCCCGAGGGCGTCATCGCCCGGGTCAAGGCGCTGGGCCTGCCGCTGTTCGTCAAGCCCGCCCGCGCGGGGTCCAGCCTCGGCATCTCGCGGGTCGACGACCTCGCGGACCTTCCCGCCGCCGTCGCGGTGGCCCGCGAGCACGACCCCAAGGTCGTCGTCGAGGCGGCGATCGTCGGCCGGGAGATCGAGTGCGGGGTGCTCGGCGGCCGCGCCGGCGAGCGTCCCCGTGCCTCGCTGCCGGGCGAGATCCTCGTGACGGACCCGCGGCACACGTTCTACGACTTCGAGGCCAAGTACCTCGACGAGGCCGGCGTGACGCTCGCCTGCCCCGCCGACCTGCCGCCGGACGTCGTCGCCGACGTCCAGGAGGCCGCCGTACGCAGCTTCGAGGCCGTCGGGTGCGAGGGGATCGCCCGGGTCGACGTGTTCGTCACGCCCGAGGGGCGCGTCGTCGTCAACGAGATCAACACCATGCCCGGCTTCACGCCGTACTCGATGTACCCGCGCATGTGGCAGGCCAGCGGCGTGACCTACCCCGAGCTGGTGGACGAGCTCATCTCGCTGGCCCTGGCACGGCCCACCGGCCTGCGCTGACGCCGCCCGGCGCCCGCGGCTCCGTCAGAGGCAGGAGCGCGTCTGCTCCGTGCGGTCGACCGCGGGTCCGAGCGCGTCGACGAACGCCGTCGAGCGCTCCTGGGCGACCTCCGCCGGCACCTGGAGCTCGACGGCGGGCTCCCTGCCGTAGGTCGTGAACGTCCAGGCGCTGGTGTCCTCGTGCTCCGGGTCGTCGGCCACGGCCACCCAGTCGACCGACGCCCCGCCGGGCGTCGCGACCGTGACGCAGTGCTCCGTCGTCGGTCCCAGCGGCTCGACCCCGCACCGCAGCACGACCGGGTGCGCCGGGTCGCCCCAGGCCGTCGTCGCCTGGCTCGTCGTGTCCCGCCGCGACAGACCGTCGCCGAGGGAGTCGGGTGTGGCGAGCACGACGCTCGCGCACACGGGGTCCGTGGCGTGCGGGGCGACCGTCACCGGGACAGCACTCGTGCAGCCGGCGAGGAGGGTCGCGCACGCGACGGCGCCGAGCAGCGCTCGGCGCGGCGGGCGGGGGCTCGTCTCGGGCACACGACACCGTAGCGCGGCGCACGGCGCCCTCCGGCCGTCGAGCGCTCGCCGGGGACGTGAGACCGCCCACCGTGCGCGCACGGGCGCCGCCGGGACGTCTACCGTGGCGGCGTGACCGACGAACTCCGCGTGTCCGACCTCTCCGAGGAGCAGCTCCTCGCGCGGATCTTCCCGCACCTGCCGCACGGCACCGGAACCCTCGTGCCGCCCGGCGACGACGCCGCCGTCGTCGCCGCACCGGACGGCCGCGTGGTGGTCACGACCGACGTGCTCGTCGAGGACCGGCACTTCCGGCGTGCCTGGTCGACCGGCGAGGACGTCGGGTGGCGCGCGGCGGTGCAGAACCTCGCCGACGTGGCCGCGATGGGAGCCCGCCCGACGAGCCTCGTCGTCGCGCTCGCCGTGCCGGCCGACCTGCCGGTGGCCTGGGTCGAGGGCCTCGCGCGCGGGCTCGGCGCCGTGTGCGCGCCGCTCGGCGTCGGCGTGGTCGGGGGAGACCTGTCCGGCGGCCCGGTCGTCGTGGTGGCCGTCGCGGCGCACGGCGACCTGGAGGGCAGGGCACCGCTGCTCCGCTCGGGGGCGCGGCCCGGCGACGTCGTCGCGCACGCCGGCCGGTGCGGGTGGTCCGCCGCGGGCCTCGCGCTCCTCGACGCCCGCCGTCCCGACGCCGACCCCGACGCCGTCTCCGCGTACCTGCGGCCGACCTCCCCGCTCGGTGCCGGGCCCGCCGCGGCGCTCGCCGGTGCACGGTCGATGCTCGACGTCTCCGACGGGCTGCTGCGCGACGCGGGCCGCCTCGCGCGGGCCAGCGGGGTCCAGGTCGACCTGGACGACCCCGTCGAGGCGTTCTCCGCCGACCTCGGCGGGCTGGCGACCGCCGCCGCCGCGGTGGGTGCGGACCCGGTCGCCTGGGTGCTGGGCGGCGGGGAGGACCACGGGCTGCTCGCCACGTTCCCGGCGGGCACGGTTCTGCCCGCGCCGTTCCGGGCGGTGGGCGTCGTGCGGGAGGGTGCGGGCGTGCTCGTGGCGGGTCGGACGCCCGCCGTCGCACCGGGGTGGGACCACTTCGGCGGCTGAGGCTGGTCGACCGGGCCGTCCGACCTCGTCGTCCGACCTGGGTGTCCGACCGGACCGTCCGCCAGGGCCGTCCGACCGGGGCCGTCCGACCGGGTCAGCCCCGGCGGTACCTGACCTCGAGGAGCTCCGTGCCGCCGAGCTCCTCGTACCGCTCGACGCCGTCGGCCAGGAAGCCGTGGCGACGGTAGAAGTGGCGCGCCCGCTCGTTCTCCGCGAGGACCCACAGCGAGAGGCGGGTGTGCTCGCCGGTCTCGCCGATGACGGTGCGCATGAGGTCGCGGGCGACGCCGTGCCCCCAGATCCCCGGGTCGAGGTAGATGGAGTAGATCTCCCGGTCGCCCCGGGCAGCGTCCTCGTCACGGCTGGGACCGAGGCTCGCGAAGCCGACGATCTGCGGGCCGGCCTCGGCGACCCAGGTGGTGACGTTGTCGGCAGGACCGGACCGCAGGAACCGGGTCCAGTCGGCGGTCCGCTCGTCGGCGTCCAGCGAGGCCAGGTAGACCTCCGGGACGATGCCCGCGTACGCCTCCCGCCACGACCGGACGTGCACGCCGGCGATCCCCGCGGCGTCGGCCTCGCCCGCGGGCCGGATCGTCACGTCGTCGAGCTGCTCGATCATGACGTCACCTTGCCACAAGCCCCGGGCAGCGCGAAGGCCCGTGAGGTGATTACCTCACGGGCCTTCGGAAACGCTTCGCTGGTGCGTCAGACCGCGCGCTGGACCTTGCCGGCCTTGAGGCACGAGGTGCAGACGTTGAGACGCTTCGGGGTCCCCGCCACCACCGCGCGCACGCGCTGGATGTTCGGGTTCCAGCGGCGCTTGGTGCGCACGTGCGAGTGCGAGATGCTGTGCCCGAAGCTCGGGCCCTTGGCGCAGACGTCGCAGTTGGCAGCCACGGTCTTCTCCTGTGTTCTTGCGGTTCGGCCGGGGCCGACGGGTCGGTCCCGATGCTGTGCGGGCACGCCGCGGGTCGCGGCGAAGTCGGGGGTGGGGCGCTGACCGTGCCGTTGCCGGCTCCGTCGTGCGCCACCTGCGCCCGAAGTCCTCCGGGCAACCGGTCAAGACTAGCCCATGCCTCGACGAGGCCCCAAATGGACCCGTGCACGTGCAGCGGACGGCGTCTGCATGTCATGCGGGCTGGGTGGGTGTCGGTGTTATCGGGCAGGGTATCCGCAGAGGCGGCTGGGCCGGAGGGCGTGACGACGGAGGTCTGGTGGAGGAGCTCGACGCGGCGGTGCTGCGGGCCTGGGCGCTCGGTGCGCGGGCGACGCTCGACGCGGCCCGCCCGCACATCGACGCGGTGAACGTGTTCCCGGTCGCGGACGGCGACACCGGGACCAACGTGCTGCTCACGGTCGACGGGGGCCTCGCCGCGGTCGACGGCGTGCCCGCCGACGGGTCCGCCGCCGACGTCGCCCGCGCGTTCGCGCACGGCGCGATGCTCTCCGCCCGGGGGAACTCGGGGGTGATCGTGAGCCAGTACCTCGCGGGGTTCGCCGCCGCGCTCCCGGACGTGCCCGGCCCGTGGCACGTCGCGCAGGCGCTGGCCGCCGCGGCCCGGGCGGCGCGTGGTGCGGTCGCCGACCCCCAGGAGGGGACCGTGCTGACGCTCGCCGACGCGGTCGGTGCCCGGGCCGGTCGCGCCGCGGCAGAGGGTGCGTCCCTGGTCGCGCTGCTCGACGCGGTCGTCGCCGACGCGCACCGCGGGCTCGCGCGGATCAGTGCCGAGCACCCGGTGCTCCGGCGCGCGCACGTGCTCGACGCCGGCGCGTGCGCCCTGCTCGTGATCCTCGACGAGCTCGCGGTGGCGGTGCGCGGTGGGGTGTCGACCGGAGCCGCGCCCGCGTGGCTCCCGAGCCGGACGGCGCCGGTGGGCGACGGGTCGCCGGCGGGGGGCTCGTTCGAGGTGATGCTGCTGGTGCGGGAGGCCGTCGGCGACGTCGGTGATCTCGGTGCCGAGCTCCGGGCGCGGATGCACGGCCTCGGCGACTCGGTCGCGGTGGTCGGCGCCGACGGCTGGTGGCACGTGCACGTCCACACGGACGACCCGGAGCGGGCGGTCGCCGAGGCGGCGCTCGGGTCCCGCGAGCAGGTGGTCGTGCGTCTCGTCGACTCCCCGCACGGCGCCGCCCACGACGACGACCGCGAACGGTGGGGGCTGGTGGCGTGCACGACGTCGCCGGCGCTCGCGGCCTGGTACGCGACCGCCGGCGCGGTGACGGTCGTGCGGTGCCCGGAGGCACCGGTGACGGCGGTGCACCTCGTGCGGGCGGTCGCCGACACCGGGGCGACGAGCGTCGCGGTGCTGCCCGGCGGCGCGGTCGGCCCGGACGTGCTGGCCGAGGTCGTCGCGGCGGGGTCCGGCCCCGTCGTGGAGGTGCTCGACGCGACGGACGAGCTGCGGTCCGTGGTCGCGACGCTCGCGTTCGTGGGCGCGGCGGCGACGTCCGGCACGCACGCGGCGGTCCTCGCCCTCGGCCGGGTCCGGGTCGCGGCGGTCGACGCCGACCTGGTGGCGGGCGTCGGCTCGTTGCTCGACGGCGGCGGCACGCCCGGCGACCTGAGCCTCACGGTCCTGCACCGCGACGTCGTCGAGCCGGCGACGGCCGACGCCCTCGTCGCGCTGCTCGGCGCGCGGACCGACGGCGTCGAGCCCGTGCTGGTGGGCCCCACGGGCAGCGGGCCCGCGTTCCTCGTGGGGCTGGACTGATGGCGGCGCGCTCGACCGGGCCGGGCGTCCGCTACGCCGACGGCGTCGAGCCGGCTCGCCGCTACCTCGACGAGCCGGTCACGACGGTCGTGCCGCGGTCCGCCAAGCCGTTCGCGTCCCTCGGCATCCGGACGGTCGGCGACCTGCTGCGCCACTACCCGTGGCGGTACGCCGACGCGAGCACGCTGACGGACATCGCGGGCCTGGCCGTGGGGGAGGACGTCGCGATCGTCGCCGAGGTGCGCCAGGCGGTGGTGCGCCGGGCGCGCACCACGCACGCGGCCCGGCTCGAGGTCCAGATCACCGACGGCACGCGCACCCTCCAGCTCATCTTCTTCGGCGCCACCCGCCACCACGAGGCGCTCCTGCGGCCGGGGCGGCGCGGGCTGTTCTCCGGCCAGATCGGCGAGTTCGGCGGCCGCCCCCAGCTGGCGCACCCCACGTACGAGATGTTCGACGACGACAGCGAGGGCGAGCGGCAGGCCGTCGAGCGCGCCGAGTGGCCGCGGCCCGTCTACCGCGCCGTCGCCGGGCTCGACACGACCAAGATCGCCCGCGCGGTGCGCACGGTCCTCGGTCCCCTCGCGGAGCAGGACGTCGACGACCCGCTCCCGCCGGCCGTGCGGCAGGCCAGGCGCCTCGGGTCGCGCCGGCAGGCCCTGCAGGACGTGCACGAGCCGCACGCCGAAGCCGACTGGCGGCGGGGGCGCGCGCGCCTGCGGTTCGAGGAGGCGTTCGTGCTGCAGGCCGAGCTGGCCCGCCGCCGCGCGAGGGCCGCCGCCGAGCCGGCCACCGCACGCCCGCGCGTCGTCGGCGGCCTGCTCGACGCGTTCGACGCGCGTCTGCCGTTCGAGCTCACGGCCGGTCAGCGCGAGGTCGGCGAGCAGATCTCCGCCGAGCTCGCCGGCGCCGTGCCGATGCAGCGGCTGCTGCAGGGCGAGGTCGGGTCGGGCAAGACGGTCGTGGCCCTGCGCGCGATGCTGCAGGTCGTCGACGGCGGCGGCCAGGCGGCGCTGCTGGCCCCGACCGAGGTCCTCGCCGCGCAGCACGCCCGCTCGCTGCGCGCGCTGCTCGGCGACCTCGCGGAGGGCGGCATGCTCGGCGGGTCCGACATCGGCACGCGGGTGGCCCTGCTCACGGGCTCCCAGCCCGCGGCCGTCAAGAAGGCGGCCCTGCTCGACGCCGCGGGCGGTGCGGCCGGCATCGTCGTCGGCACGCACGCGCTGCTGTCCGCGACGGTCCAGTTCGCCGACCTCGGGCTCGTGGTCGTCGACGAGCAGCACAAGTTCGGCGTCGAGCAGCGCGACACGCTGCGGGCCAAGGCGGCCACGTCCCCGCACCTGCTCGTCATGACCGCCACGCCGATCCCGCGCACGGTCGCCATGACCGTGTTCGGCGACCTGGAGACGTCGGTGCTGCGGGAGGTCCCGGCGGGCCGCAGCGGCGTCACCACGCACGTGGTCCCGGCCGACCGCCCCGGCTGGATGGACCGGACCTGGCAGCGCGTCCGCGAGGAGGTCGATCGCGGCGGCCGGGCGTACGTCGTGTGCGCGCGGATCGACGCCGACGAGCCGGCCGCGACCGACGACGACGTGGACCTGGTGGACGACGAGGCCGGGCCCGCGCGGGCGCCCCTGCGGGCCGTGCTCGAGGTGGCGGACCGGCTGCGCGAGCTGCCCGCGCTCGCGGGCGTGGAGGTCGGCACCCTGCACGGCCGCATGGCGCCCGAGGACAAGGACCGGGCGCTGGCCGAGTTCTCCCGCGGTCGTGTCCCGGTGCTCGTGTCGACCACCGTCGTCGAGGTCGGCGTCGACGTCCCCGAGGCGACGGTGATGGTCGTGCTCGACGCCGACCGATTCGGGGTGTCGCAGCTGCACCAGCTGCGCGGACGGATCGGCCGTGGGACGGCGCCGGGCGTGTGCCTGCTCGTGTCGTCGGCCGCCGAGGGCACGCCTGCGGCGGCGCGCCTCGAGATGCTGGCGAGCACCTCGGACGGGTTCGAGCTCGCGTCGTTCGACCTCGAGCAGCGCGGCGAGGGCGACGTGCTCGGCGCCTCCCAGTGGGGCGGGTCGTCGTCGCTGCGCCTGCTGCGCGTCACGCGGGACGGCGAGGTCATCGAGCGCGCCCGGCAGGACGCCCGCGCGCTCGTCGACCAGGACCCGGAGCTGGCGGGCTGGCCGCCGCTGCGGGCCGCGATCGACGCGCTGCTCACGGGTGACCGCGAGGAGTTCCTCGACCGGGCCTGACCGGTGAGCCGCGCCGGTGCGTGGGGCACATCCGGCGCGGCTACCCTGACGGACGTGTCGAAGCCTGTCGTGCGCGCCCAGGACCTGCTCGTCGGCTACGGCGGGGCACCCGTGTGCGCCCCCGTGTCGTTCACCCTGGCGCCCGGCAGGGCCGTCGCCCTCGTCGGGGCCAACGGCTCCGGCAAGTCCACCGTGCTGCGGGCCGTGATCGGCCTGCTCGAGCCCGTGTCCGGGTCGCTGCAGGTGCTCGGCGGCGACGTCGACGAGCGGGACGTCGGCTTCCGCCGGCAGGTCGCGAGCGTGCTGGACGACGACGCCTACTTCCCGGCGCTCACCGTGTCCGAGCACCTGTACCTGACGGCGCGGGGCCACGGGGTGCGCGGCGCCGACGACGTGGTCGAGGAGCTGCTCGCCGAGTTCGGGCTGACCGACCACGCGCGCTCGCTGCCCGTCTCGCTCTCGTCCGGGCAGCGGCGCCGGCTCCTGCTGGCCGCCGGGTTCGTGCGGCCGCGGTCGCTCCTGGTGCTCGACGAGCCCGAGCAGCGGCTCGACAAGGCCATGCGGGACCGGCTCGCCGCCCGGCTCGTCGAGGAGAAGCGGTCGGGCGGGTCGGTCCTGCTGGCGACGCACGACGCCGAGCTGCTCCGCGCGGTCGCCGACCGTGCCGTCGTGGTCGCGGACGACGTGTCGCGCGTCATGTCGGCGGACGACGCCGCCCAGGTCATCAGCCGGGAGAACCCGTGACCGAGGGCGCCGCCGACCACCCGGCGGAGCTGCAGGTGGACGCCGAGCCCGCCGTCCAGCCCTTCGACGTCGGGGCGGTCCCGCCCGCGCGCTCGATCCGGAAGTTCACCGCGCAGGCCGGCAACGCCCGCGGCGGCGCGAGCCTCGGCAAGCTCATGTCGGACGTCTACTACGCGGTGATCTCGCTGGCGATCAGCATCGGCATCGCGCTCGGCTTCGCGCAGGCCATGCGGGTCGCCCTGCCCCCGGCGCCGGACGTCGCACCGCCGCAGGGCCTGAGCCTCGCGGCGCTCGTCGTCGTCATCCTGGTCGCGCTGGCCGGGGTGCTGCTCTCGCTCGCGGGGCGCCTCGGCCCCGTCGGGGCCGGTGGTGCGGAGGCCGCCTGGTGGCTGGGTCTGCCGGTCGACCGCCGCGGCCTGCTCCGGCCCGCCGCACGCCGGCTGCCGGTCGTGGCCGCCCTGGTGGCGGCAGTGGTCGTCACGCTGCTCGACGCCGGGCTGCTGAGCGACACAGGTGACCGTCTGCTCCGGGTCGCCCTGGCGTCGGCGTTCGCGGGAGCAGCGATCGTGCTCCTCGCCGGGGTGCTCCAGTCGACCGGCGTCCCGCGCCGCACGACCGCACTGATCGGCGACCTGCTGCTCGTCGCGGCACCCGTGTCCGCCGTGGTGCTGGCCACGCTGGGCTGGGAGCTCGACGCGCTGCCGGGACCGCCGTGGGCGCTCGTCGTCGCCCTGGTCGTGCTCGTCGTCGGGCTCGTGCTCCTCGTCGACCGGCGGCTCGGGCGGATGCCGGCGCGGTCGCTGCGCGAGAGCGGGTCGGTCGCCTCGCAGGCCGTCGGTGCGGTGGTGTCGATGGACTCGCGCGAGCTGGGCCGGGCGCTCACGGACGGCGCGGCGCCGTCTGCCCGCCGGTGGGTGTCGCGACTGCGGACCGCTCGCGGACCGGCGTCCGCGCTGGTCACGGCCGACGTCGTGGTGCTGCGGCGGTCCGCACGGCACGTCGTGCAGCTCGTCGTCGCCGCGCTCGTGCCCGTGCTGGCGAGCACCGTGCCGCAGCTCGCCAGCCCTGCCGGGGTGCTGCTCGCGGTGCTCGTGTCCGGGTACGTCGCGATGAGCGCGACGGGTGAGGGGGCGCGCCGGGCCGAGATGGCCCCCGTCCTGGACCGCCTGCTCCCGCTCGACGCCAAGGAGGTCAGACGGCTGCGCATGGTCGTCCCCGCCGTCGCCATGCTGCTCTGGTCGCTCGTCGCGTTCGCGGCGATCGGCCGCTGGGCCGGCGACGTGCCGGGGTGGCTGGCGCTCGGCCTCGCGTCGACCCCGGTGTGGGCGGCAGGCGCCGTGCGGTCGTCCTACCGTCCGGCGCCGGACTGGGGCGGCCCGCTCGTGTCCACCCCGTTCGGTGCGCTGCCCACCGGCGTCGGCAGCGTGCTCGCGCGCGGGCCGGACGTCGTGGTGCTCGGCCTGCTGCCCGTCTGGATCGCGATCCTCCTGCGGACCGTCAACACGCCGCTGCTGTTCGCCCAGGTGATGCTCGCGCTGATCGCGTTCGCCCTCGCGTCCTCGATCCGCACCGGGTCGCTCATGGAGCGGCTCATGGAGCAGACGGAGCAGCCGGGCGCGACCGGCTCGACGGGCTCGTCCGGCCGAGCGCGCCGATGACGCGCGTCGTCGCCGGGACCGCGGGCGGTCGCACTCTCGAAGTGCCCCGCCGGGGCACGCGTCCGACGAGCGAGCGCGTCCGGGAGGCGTTGTTCTCGCGCCTGGAGCACCTGGACGTGGTCGACGGCGTCCGCGTGCTCGACCTGTACGCCGGCTCCGGTGCGCTCGGCCTCGAGGCGGCCAGCCGTGGGGCGGTGCACGTGACGCTCGTGGAGTCCGGACGCGACGCGGCCGCGGTGTGCCGGCGCAACGTCGCGGCGCTGGGTCTGGGTGGGATGGTGACCGTGTCGGCCGAGCCGGCCGAGCGGTTCGTGCAGCGCGGCGCCGTCGCCCCGTGGGGCCTGGTGCTCGTCGACCCGCCGTACGACCTCGCGGACGACGACCTCGCGGTGGTGCTCGCCGGCCTCGCCCTGCCGGGGGTGCTCGACGAGGGCGCCGTGGTGGCCGTCGAGCGGTCGAGCCGTGCACCCGAGCCGCGGTGGCCGGACGGCGTCGTGCGCTTCGACCGCCGGGCCTACGGCGAGACCGTGGTCTGGTTCGCCGAGCCGGGGGCCGTCGAGCCTGGGGCCGCCGAGCCTGGGGCCGTCGAACCTGCCGGGGACTGACCGCGCCACAGCGCGACCATCCCGGGGCCGTCGGGCGCCAGCTCGTGGCGGCCGAGCTCCACGTAGCCGAGGCGGGCGTAGAACGCGTGGTTGCGCGGGTCGGTGGTGCACAGCCACGTGGCGCGGGCGAGCTCGTCGGACTCCTGGACGCCGGCGAGCACGAGCTCGCGGCCGATGCCGCGGCCCTGCTCGCCCGGTGCCACGACCAGGTAGTTGAGGTAGTCGACGGGTCCTTCGGGGGCGGAGGCGGCCGTCGCACCGCCCAGGGCCGTGAGGATCTCCGCGGCCCGTGCCGCGCCGACGAGCAGCGCCAGGGCGCCCGCGGGCGTCGGGAGGGACGACGTGACCGGGTGGGCCGCGTGGTCGACGCCGTGCAGCCGCCACGCGGCCGCGCCGACCGTCCTGCCGTCACGCTCGGCGACGTGCACCCGGCCGAGCGCGAGGTAGCGGTCGACCGACGGGCCGAGCCAGGCCGCGCACGCCTCGGTGCGGGTGCCGTCGTCGGGCAGCGCCCACCGGATCATCGGGTTGTCGCTGAACGCGAGCGCCAGCACGGTGCGGACCGCGGGCGCGTCGGCCGCGGTGGCCGTCCGGATCCGCAGGCGGCCGGTCTCGGGTCCCGCCTCAGGTCCGGTCGCGGGTCCGGGCGCGGCGACTGTCTCGGGCATGGGGTCGAGCATGGCGTGAGGCCGCGCCGACCACCAGGGCGCGCGCGCCGCCGGCGGGCGCCCCGGGGAGCCTGGCCTACCCTGGCGACGTGACCATCGCCGTCTGCCCGGGGTCCTTCGACCCGATCACCCTCGGCCACGTGGACGTCGTGCGACGCGCGTCGGCGATGTTCGACGAGGTCGTCGTCGGCGTCGCCCGCAACTCCGCGAAGACCGCCCTGCTGACCTCGGACGAGCGCGTCGCGCTGGCCCGCAAGGCGCTCGCAGACCTGCCGGGGGTGCGGGTGGAGGCGGTCGACGGGCTGCTCGCGGACTTCGTGGCGGACGTCGGGGCGGCGGCCGTGGTGAAGGGGCTGCGCAGCGGCGCGGACTTCGACGCCGAGCTGCCGATGGCGCTCATGAACCGCCACCTCTCGGGCGTCGAGACGGTGTTCGTGGTGGGGGACCCGGCGCTCGCGCACGTCGCGTCGTCGCTGGTCAAGGACGTGGCCCGGTTCGGCGGGCCGATCGACGACCTCGTGCCGGCCGGTGTGGCCGAGGCCGTCCGGGACGCGCTCGCGCGCGCGACGACAAGGAGCTGACGATGACCGACCAGGGACCCACGACCCGCCCCGAGGGCCTCACCGGGGTGCTCGACGCGATCGGCTCGGCCGTGACGCACGCGAGGGCCATGCCGATGTCGTCGTCGGTGCTCGTCAACCGCGCCGAGCTGCTCGACCTCGTCGACCAGGCGCGCGACGTGCTGCCGACCCAGATCACGGAGGCGGACGCCGTGCTCGCCGACGCGGACGCGGCGCGGGCCGCCGCCCAGGCCGAGGCGGACGGGATCCTCGCCGACGCCCGTGCGAGGGCCGCCGCGCTGGTGGACGCCGAGCAGGTGGTCGTGGACGCCCGGGCGCGGGCGCAGGAGATCGTCGCGGAGGCGGAGCTGGTCGCCGACGGGCTGCGCCGCGACGCCGACGACTACTGCGACCGGCGCCTGGCCGACTTCGAGATCGACCTCGGCAAGGTGCTGGGCCAGGTCCAGGCCGGGCGTGCCAAGCTCGCGGGACGGCTGGAGGACCCCTCCGGGGTGTGACCGGCGCGACTGGGGCGAGCGCGCCACGATTTTGGGTGGCACCCGAGGGTGTCGTAGAGTTGGCGGTTGGTCCTGCCGATCATGGCGCGGACCGAGATCACACGAGGGGACCGGCCGTGCATCGCCCTGTTCACCTCGATCCCCGTTCGCCGTTCGTGCTCGACACGCATGAGCTCGGCCGACGTCCGGGATCGACGCGGACCGTGCAGCTGACGGAAGGCGCCCCCGAGGATCTCGGTACCGACGTGATCGGCATCCCTTCCGGCACCGACGTCGAGCTGGACCTCCGGCTCGAGGCGGTCATGGAAGGGGTTCTGGTCTCCGGATCCGTCCGGGGCCGGGCGGTCGGGGAGTGCGTGCGCTGCCTGGGTGAGGTCGTCGAGAACGTCGACGTCGCCCTGACGGAGCTGTACGTCTACCCTGAGCGCGCGGCCGTCGCCGCAGAGGATGGCGACGACGAGGAGGACGTGCGCGAGCTGGAGGGCGACCTGGTCGACCTCGAGCCCGCGCTGCGGGACGCGGTCGTGCCGGCTCTGCCGTTCCAGCCGTTGTGCCGCCCCGACTGCCCAGGTCTGTGCTCCGAGTGCGGAGCGCGCCTGGCGGACGACCCTGACCATTCGCATGAGACGCTTGACCCCCGCTGGGCCGCTCTGGGCAGCCTCGCGCACCAGGTCGACGAGACGAAAGAGAGCTAGCCGTGGCGGTTCCGAAGCGCAAGATGTCGCGCAGCAACACCCGTGCGCGTCGGTCGCAGTGGAAGACCACTGCCACGACGCTGCACTCGTGCCCGCAGTGCAAGGCCGACAAGATGCCCCACACGGCCTGCCCGTCGTGCGGCACGTACAACGGTCGTCGCTACGCCGAGGCCGTGCGCAGCGAGCACGAGGCCTGAGCAGCACCTCCGACGCCGTGACGCACCCGTGCACCGGAACGTCGGCATGAGTGCCGCGGCAGAACAGCTCGTCGAGAAGCTCGGGGTTCACCTGGACCCCGAGCTTCTCGTGCTTGCCCTGACCCACCGGTCGTTCGCCCACGAAGCGGGTGGCATCCCCACCAACGAGCGCCTCGAGTTCCTGGGCGACACGGTGCTGGGGCTCGTCGTGACGGAGTCGCTGTACCGGGACCACCCCGACCTGCCGGAGGGCGACCTCGCGAAGATGCGGGCGGCCACGGTGTCGCAGCGGGCGCTGGCGGAGGTGGCCCGGGCGCTCGACCTCGGCGAGTACGTGCTCCTCGGCAAGGGCGAGCTCAGCACCGGCGGCCGGGACAAGGACTCGATCCTGTCCGACACGCTCGAGGCGCTGTTCGGCGCGGTCTACCTGTGCCACGGGCTCGAGCCCGCGCGCGGCGTCGTCGCCCGGCTCGTCGGGCCCACCCTCACGGCGGCGGCCGACCTCGGTGCGGGTCTCGACTGGAAGACGTCGCTGCAGGAGCTCTCCGCCGCGCTGGGCCTCGGGGCTCCGAGCTACGAGGTCGTCGGCGAGGGGCCGGACCATGCGCGGACCTTCACGGCGCACGCCGTGATCGCCGGCGAGGCACGCGGGACCGGCACCGGACCGGCGAAGAAGCTCGCGGAGCAGAAGGCCGCGTCCGACGCGTACCGCGCGCTCGAGGCGCAGCACGCCGCGGGCGACGCCGCCGCTGCTCTCGGCTGAGCCGGTGCCCGAGCTCCCCGAGGTGGAGACCGTCCGCGACGGTCTCACGCGGCACGTGCTGGGACGCCGGGTCGCCCGGGTGGACGTGCACCGCGAGTACAGCGTGCGGCGGCACGCCGAGGGGCCGCTGGACTTCGTCGGGCGGCTGACGGGCCGGCGGTTCGACGCGGCCGTCCGGCGCGGCAAGTTCGTGTGGCTGCTGCTCGACGACGGCGACGACGCGCTGCTCGCGCACCTCGGCATGAGCGGTCAGCTGCTGGTGCGGCAGGCGGCCGAGGGGCTCGTGGACCACCCGCACCTGCGGGTCCGGATGGCGCTCGACGACGGGTCCGCGCTCGACTTCGTCGACCAGCGCACGTTCGGCCACCTGTCCGTCCCGGACCTCGTGCCGACCGCCGACGGGCTGCCCGGCGGCCTCGGCGCGGACGTGCCGGCGGTGCCGGCGCCCGTCGCGCACATCGCCCGCGACCTTCTCGACCCGGTGCTGGACCGCGCGGCCGTCGTGACGGCGCTCCGGGCTCGGCGGACGGGGCTCAAGCGTGCGCTGCTCGACCAGACGCTCGTGTCCGGCATCGGCAACATCTACGCCGACGAGGGGCTGTGGCGGGCGAGGCTGCACTACGCGCGCCCCACCGAGACCCTGCGCCGTGCGGAGGCCGAGCGGGCGCTGGACGGTGCGCACGAGGTGATGTCCGAGGCGCTGGTGCAGGGCGGCACGAGCTTCGACGCGCTGTACGTCAACGTCAACGGCGCCTCCGGGTACTTCGACCGCTCCTTGGCGGTGTACGGGCAGGAGGGCCGGCCGTGCCCGCGCTGCGGGACCCTGGTGCGGCGCGACGAGTTCATGAACCGCTCGTCGTACACGTGCCCCGTCTGCCAGCCGCGGCCGCGTCGCGGCCACTGGTGAGGCTCAGCGCTCGACGACGTTGCGCAGGGGCCGGCCCTCGACGAAGGCCGCCACGTTCTGCGCGACCAGCGCGCCCGCGCCGACGGGCCGTCCGCCCGCCGCGTGCGGGCTGATCAGGACCCGTGGCTCGTCCCACAGCGGTGAGCCGGCCGGGAGCGGCTCGTCCTCGAACACGTCGAGCGCCGCGCCCCCGAGCCGGCCGGCCCGGACCGCGTCGAGCAGCGCCGCCTCGTCGAGCGTGGGGCCGCGGCCGACGTTGACCACCCAGGCGTGCGCGGGCAGCGCGGCGAGCACGGCGGCGTCGACCGCGTGGTGGGTGGCCGCCGTGGCGGGGAGCAGGCTGATGAGCAGGTCGGTGTCGGGCAGGACGGTCGCGACGTCCTGCGCGGCGACGACCGGGTGGCCGTGCCGCTCGCCGGCCCGGGTGGCGACACCGGTCACCTGCGCGCCGAGGGCGGTGAGCAGCGGCGCGAGCCGGCCCGCGATCGACCCGAAGCCCCACACGAGCACGCGGGCGCCGGCGAGCGTGCGGAACTCGTCGGGCCGCACCTGCTGCAGCCCGCCGAGCTCGCCGGCCCACCGGTGCTCCTGCTGGGCGCGGACCAGCTCGGGCACGCGGCGGGCGCACGCGAGCACGAGCGCCAGCGTGTGCTCGGCGACCGGTCCGTCGTGCAGGCCGCGCCCCGACGTGACCGTGACGTCCGGCCCGAACCCGGCGGCGAGGACGCTGTCCGGCCCGGCGGCGAGCGTCTGCACCCAGCGCAGGCGCGTCAGGCGTGCCACGGCGTCGCGCAGGTTCCTCCGTCCGTTGCCCCACGCCACCAGCACGTCGGCGTCGAGGGCCTCGTCGGGGAACGGGCCGTCGACGCGGTACCGGAGCGTCCGGACGCCGTCGGGCAGCACGGGGTCGTCGTCGAGGGTGGTGGGCAGCAGCACGAGCGTCACACCCGCACGATGCCACGAGCCGAGACGCACGTCCCAGCGGGCGGCGCACCGCGCGCTGAGCAGGGCCGGGGCCGTCCCCACAGATACGATGCGAGGGTGCCAGCGCTCAGCTCGTCCACGAAGAACGGCCCGATCACCGTGATGATCGTCGACGACCACGAGGTGGTCCGGCGGGGGATCGCCGAGGTGATCGAACGCGCCGACGGCATGACCGTGGTCGCCGAGGCGGGGTCCGTCGGGGACGGGGTGCGCCGCGCCGGGCTGGTCCGGCCGCAGGTGCTGCTCGCCGACCTCCAACTGCCCGACGGCACGGGGATCGACCTCATCAAGGCGGTCCGTGAGGGCCAGCCGGACGTCAGGGCGATCGTGCTGACGTCGTTCGACGACGACGACGCGGTGGCCGCGGCGCTCGACGTCGGTGCGGCGGCCTACCTGCTGAAGACGGTGCGAGGCGCGGAGATCACCGACGTCGTGCGCGCCGTCGCCGCGGGTCGCACGCTGCTCGACGACCGGACGGTGACCCGCCGCCGGGCGGGGCACGAGGACCCCACCGAGAACCTCACCCCGAGCGAGCTGCGGGTGCTGGACCTCATCGGCGAGGGCCTGTCGAACCGGGAGATCGCCGAGCGCCTCGGCGTCGCCGAGAAGACCGTCAAGAACCACATCACGTCGCTGCTGGCGAAGATGGGGCTGCAGCGCCGGACGCAGGTCGCCGCCTGGGTCGCGTCCCGCAAGCACAGCAGCTGGCGGGCCGAGCCCGGCCACTGACGTCCCGCCGGCCGCTCGGCCTCAGTCGAGCGGTGCGGTCCACCGCAGGTGGGTCCCGGTGCCCGTCGAGGGCGCGCCGAGCGTGAACGTGCCGTTGTGCTGACGGGCCCGGGACGCCAGGTTCCCCGTGCCGGACGCCCGGTCCCGGGTCGCCGGCATGCCGACGCCGTCGTCCAGCACGTCGACGCACACGGAGCCGTCGGCGCCCGTGCCCTGCACCGCGACGTGCACCGTGACCGAGCTCGCGTGCGCGTGCCGGGCGGCGTTGGCAAGGCCTTCGCGGACCACGGCCACCACGTCGTCGGTGAGCGCGGGGCCCACCCGGTCGTCCAGGCGGTCCTCGTCGAGCCCTTCGTCGTCGAGCGGCCCGCCGTCGAGGGTGAGGACCACCGAGGGGGCGAAGCCGAGGCCGGTCCGGGCGAGCGACGCCTCCCGCCGCAGCCGCTCGACGAGGCCGGTGGCGGCGTCGGGGTCGCGGAGCTTGAAGACGATCTCGCGGATCTGCCGGACGGATCCGTCCACGTTGTCGAGCGCCTCGTCGACGATGCTGAGCAGCTCGCTCGGGTCGACGCCGCGGGCCGCGCGGCGACGCACGGTCTCCAGCTGCATGCCGGTCGCGAACAGCTGCTGGATGGCGAGGTCGTGCAGGTCGCGGGCGATCCGCTCGCGCTCGTCGAGGAGCGCCGCGACGTCCTGCGCGTGCCGGGCCTCGGCGAGCACGTACGCGAGGGCCGCCTGCGCGGCGAACGACTCGGCGGTCGCGAGGTCACGCTCCTCGAAGACCGGCCGCCCGGCGAGCCGGAGCAGCAGGAGCACGCCGACACCACGGCCCGACGTCTGCAGCGGGGCGAACATCGCGGAGCCGAAGTCGGCGAGCTCGGGGACCACCGTGCGGATCGACTCCGACGGGTTCACGGCGACCATGCCCTTGTTCTCCAGCATGACCTTCTCGGCGCGTCCGCCCTCCGGCATCATCGTGCCGACCAGCCCCACCGCCTGGTGGCCGACCGCGAGCTCGATGAGCAGGGTGCCGCCGAGGCCCGGCAGGGCCAGCGCCGCGGTGTCGGCTCGGGCCACCTCGCGGGCCGTCGCGGCGACGTGCTCGAGCGCCTCCTCCTCGTCGACGCCGTGGAGCAGCATGGTCGTCACGTCCTGGCCGGCGCGCAGCCAGTGCTCGCGCTGCGCGGCCTCGGCGTAGAGCTGGGCGTTCGCGACGGCGACCCCCGCGGCGGCGGCCAGCGCGACGACGAGCTGCTCGTCCTCCTCGCTGAACCCGCCCTCCTTCTCCGACAGGTACAGCTGGCCGTACACGTGCTGGCCGACGCGCACCGACGCCCCGAGGAACGACCCCATCGGCGGGTGGTTGGCCGGGAACCCGCCGAACGCCGGGTGCTGTGTGAGGTCGTCGAGCCGGAGCACGCCCTCCGCGGGGATCCGGCCGAGGACGCCCTGCGCGTGCGGCGCGGTCGCGAGCATCCGCGCCACGGCGTTCGGGATCCCCGTGTAGACGAAGGTCGTCGACGTGCCGTGCGAGTCGAGGACGTTGATCGCGCCGTAGCGGGCACCCGTGAGCCGGGCGCTGACCTGGACGAACCTGTCGAGCACCGCAGGCAGGTCGAGCTCGCTGGCGACCGCGAGGATCGCGTCGAGCAGCTCGGTGACCCCGGTGCTCGCCGGCCGCGGGGGCTCGGGCTGGACCTCAGACAAGACGCCCTCCGCGAACGGGGTCCCGATCTGCCGGCTGTCCGGCGTCGGCGCCTCCGGCACGCGTGCCTCCCTCGTCCGTCGTGAGTGCCGGGCCGTCCTCCCGCCCGACGGCCTCACGGTAACCCGCGACGCGTGCGACGAGGTCCGCGTGCGTGCCGCGCGCCGCGACCCGCCCGTCTTCGACGAGGACGACCTCGTCGGCGGCGTGCAGCGCGGACAGCCGGTGGGTCACGACCAGGACGGCCCGGCCGTCGGTGCGGGCGGCCCCCAGCAGCTCGCCGACGACGGCGTCGGCGGTGACGGGGTCGAGGTGCTCGCCGGGCTCGTCGACCAGCAGCACGGGCGCAGGGGCGAGGAGGGCGCGCGCCAGCAGCAGGCGGCGTCGCTCACCGCCCGACACGGTCCTCGCGTCGGGTCCGACGAGCGTGTCGAGGCCGTCGGGCAGGCCGGCGAGCCAGTCGCCGAGGCCGACACGGTCCAGCGCGGCGAGTGCCTCGACCGGCGTCACGTCGCCGCGGGCCACCCGCAGGTTCTCCAGGACCGTGGTCCCGAACACGTGGCCGTCCTCGAGCGCGGCGACCACGACCTCGGCCGAGGGGGCCCCGCCGTCGTCGTGGCGTCGCACCGTTCCCGACGCGGCGGGCAGCAGCCCGGCGAGCGTCAGGAGCGTCGTCGTCTTTCCGGCGCCGCTCGGTCCCACGAGCGCGACCGCCCGGCCCTGGCGCAGGTCCAGGTCGAGACCGGTCACGACGGGTGCGCGCCCGGGCCACCCGCACGCGAGGTCACGGGCGACGAGGCCGGTCGCGCCGGCGGGACGACGCGGCTCCTCCGGCACCGGCTCGCCCGCGGCGTCGAGCAGCGCGAGGATCCGCGCCGCCGCCGCGCGGGACCGCTGCACCTGCAGCGCCGCGGCCGGCAGCATCCCGGTCGCCTCGAACGCGGCGAGCGGCGTCAGGACCACCACGGCGAGCTCGACGGGGGAGAGGAGCCCCCGGGCGACCGCCGGCACGCCCGTGACGAGCGCGGCCAGCACCGCGACCCCGACGGCGACCTGCCCGAGACCGGCGGCCAGCGCCGCGGGCCGGGCACCCGTGTCGGTCGCCGCGGCGATCCGCGCGTCGGCGTCCCGCAGGGCGGCGAGCTCCGCGTCGACCCGTCCGGCGACGGCGAGCGGCCCGGCGTCGTCGAGCAGCCCGAGCGCGGTGGACGTCATGTCGGCGCGGGCCTGCAGGGCACGCCGCTCGGCGGTGCGCGCTCCCCGTGCCGCCAAGGCCGGCGCCGCCACGCCGGCGAGCAGCAGGCACGCGGCGAGCGCCAGCCCGGCCGGGAGCCAGAAGGCGCACATCGCCGCGACCGTGCCGGCGCCCAGCAGCACGGCCACGCCGGCGGGCAGCAGGCCGCGGACCACCACGTCGCCGACGGCGTCCACGTCCGCCCCGACGCGGGCGAGCAGGTCGCCGTGGCGCAGCCGCAGGAGCGCGTCGGGGCGACCTGCGGCGAGCCGCTCGTACAGCGTGGTGCGCAGCGTCGTCATCCCGCGCAGCGCCAGGTCGTGCGACACGAGGCGCTCGCAGTACCGCAGCACGCCGCGGCCGATGCCGAACGCCCGCACGGCCACGGTCGCGACCGTCAGGTACATCACCGGCGGCATCTGCGAGGCGCGTGCGATGAGCCACGCCGCGGTGCCGGCGAGCGCCACCGCACAGCCGAGGGCGAGCGTGCCGAGCAGCACGGCGAGCGCGAGCCGGCGCCGGTCGACGTCCAGCAGCCGCACCGCCCGCAGGAGGGTGCCGCGAGGCTCCTCGGGGCGGCTCATGCGGGCACCGCCGCGCCTGCGCGGACCGTCACGACCGTGTCGGCGCAGGACGCCAGGGACGCCCGGTGCGCGACGAGCAGCACGGTGCGGCCCTCGGCGCGCAGCCGGTGCACCGTCGCGAGGACCACCCGCTCGCCCGCGTCGTCGAGATGAGCGGTCGGCTCGTCGAGGACCACGAGCGGCGCGTCCGTGAGCAGGGCGCGGGTCAGCGCCACCCGCTGCCGCTGGCCGAGGCTCAGACCCGTGCCGCCCCTGCCGAGCACCGTGCCCCACCCGTCCGGTGCGGCGGCGACGACCGCGTCGAGCCCGGTCAGCGCAGCGGCTGCCTCCCGCGTGGCCTGGTCGGCGCCGCCGACGACCTCGGCGATCGTGCCGGGCTCGAGGACGGGTCGCTGGGGGAGCCAGGTGACCTGCCGCCAGAACGAGGCCGGGTCGACGTCGTCGAGGAGGGTCGGCGGTGCGCCGGGGGAGTCGAGGACCACGCTGCCCTCGTCGGGCCGCAGCAGGCCGAGCAGCACCTCGACGGCCGTCGACTTCCCGGCCCCGCTGGGCCCGACGAGCGCGACGACGGACCCGGGCGCGAGCGTGAGGTCCAGGCCGGCGGGCGTCATCGCGTCGCCCGTGCGGACACCGACGGACCGCAGGTGCAGCGTGGTGGTGGCGAGGGCCGGGGCGGGCGTGGCGCCGAGAGGAGCGACGGGCTCGTCGAGCACCGCGAACGCCTGGTCGGCGGCGGCGACCCCGTCGGCCGCGGCGTGGAACTGCGCGCCCACCTGCCGCAACGGCCAGAACACCTCCGGGGCCAGCACCAGGACGGCCAGCCCCGTGACGAGGTCGAGCTCGCCGTCCACGAGCCGCAGCCCGATCGCGACGGCGACCAGCGCGACCGCCAGCGTAGTGAGCAGCTCGAGCACCATGCCGGACAGGAACGCGACCCGCAGCGTGCCCATCGTCGCCCGCCGGTGGGCGTCGCCGAGGGCGTGGACGCGGGCGGCCGGGCCGCGCTCACGGCCGAACGCCCGCAGCGTGGGCAGGCCGGCCAGCAGGTCGAGGACCTGGGCGCCGAGCCGCTGCATCGTCGCCAGGCCCTGCTCGGAGCGGCCCGCCGTCAGGCGCCCGACGAGCACCATGAACACCGGGACGAGCGGCAGCGTGCCGAGCAGGATGGCGGCCGAGACCCAGTCGAGACCGAGCACGACGAGCAGCGTGCCCGGGGTGACGGTCGCCGCCAGGACGAGCTGTGGCAGGTAGCGGACGAAATAGGGCTCCAGGGCGTCCAGGCCGCGCGTCGTCAGCGTGACGGTGCCCGCGCCCCCGGTCGCCGACAGCCGCCGCGGGCCGAGGGCGACCGTGCGCGCGACGACGGCCTCGCGCAGCTCGCCGATCGCCCGGGTGGCCGAGCGGTGCGCCCACCGCTCCTGGGCCGTCGTCACGGCGGCTCGCGCCAGCACGACGACGGCGAGCCAGCCGACGAGCGGCGCGATCGCGTCGAGCGTCGCCCCGTCGTGCACGGCCCGGCCGAGCGCCCGTGCCAGGAGCAGGGCCTGGGCGACGACGAGCGCGGCCGTCAGGATGCCGAGGGCGGCCGTGAGGCCGACGTAGCCGCGCGCCGAGCGGGCGTACCGGAGCAGGCGCGGGTCGAGCGGCCTCATGCGGCCGTACCCGTCGCCGGCCCGGTCATCGCGCGTCGGAGCCCGACCGGGCGAAGGTCAGGCCGATGCTCTCGGGGATGTGCTCGGCCGAGATGCGCTTGCGGAACACCCAGTACGTCCACCCCTGGTAGAGCAGCACCAGCGGGGTGAGGATCACGGCCACCCAGGTCATCACGGTGAGCGTGTAGTGCGTCGAGGACGCGTTCGTCACCGTGAGCGAGTTGGCGGGGTCGGTCGCCGGCATCACGTCGGGCCACATCGAGCCGAAGATCAGCACGACCGCGGCCACGATGGCGACGGCCGACGCGACGAACGCGAGGCCCTCCCGACGACCGCGGGCGGCCACGACGAGCACGACGAGCGCCCCGGCGGCGACCACCACGGCGGCCCACGTCCACGCGACGGAGTACGCGAGCTGCGCCCACACGGCCCACGCCCCCGCGACGACGAGCGTGACGACCGACCAGCGGGCCGCGAACGCCCCGGCCTTCTCCCGGACCTCGCCGCCGGACTTCAGCGCGAGGAACACCGCACCGTGCGTGAGGAAGATCAGGGCCGTCGTCGCGCCGCCCAGCAGCGCGAACGGGTTGAGCAGCGCCCAGAAGCCGCCGACATACTGGTGCGACGCGTCGAGCTCGACGCCGCGCACGAGGTTGCCGAACGCCACGCCCCACAGGACGGCGGGCACCCACGAGCCGACGATGAGCGCCCGGTCCGCCCAGCCGCGCCACGCCGGGTCGTTGATCTTGCCGCGCCACTCGAACGCCACGACCCGGACGATGAGCGCCAGCAGGATGAGCAGGAGCGGCAGGTAGAAGCCGGAGAACATCGTCGCGTACCACTCGGGGAACGCCGCGAACGTCGCGCCGCCGGCCGTCAGGAGCCACACCTCGTTGCCGTCCCACACGGGCCCGATGGTGTTGATCATGACGCGGCGCTGCTTGTCCCGGTCCGGGCCGCGCCCGAAGACGCCCAGCAGCATCCCGACGCCGAAGTCGAACCCCTCGAGCACGAGGTAGCCGGTCCACAGCACGGCGATGAGCACGAACCAGACGGTCGTGAGCTCCATGGTCGTCGGCTCCGTTCTCAGTACGCGAAGGACAGGGGGCGGTCGGCCGACGAGGGGTCGTCCGGGTCCTGCCGGTTGGCGGGGTTGTCGGGGCTCGGGTCCTTCTCGGAGTCCGCGACGCCCTCGACCGTGTAGCGGTGCATGAGCCGGTACCAGACCACCGCGAGCACCGCGTACAGCGCCGTGAAGGCGATCAGCGACGCGAGGATCGTCCCGGGGCCGGCGACCGTCGAGACGCCGCGCGCGGTCAGCAGCCACACTCCGTCGACGCCCGACGGGTTGGGGTTGGGGGCGACGACCCACGGCTGACGGCCCATCTCCGTGAAGATCCAGCCGAACGACGACGCGAGGAACGGGGTCGCGAGGGCCACGACCGCCAGCCGGCCGACCCACTTGCTGTCGCTGACCCGGCCCTTGCGCGTGACCCACAGGGCGACGAGCGCGAGCGCGGCCGAGCCGACGCCGAACCCGATCATCAGGCGGAACGACCAGTACGTGACTCCGAGGTTCGGCTGGTACGAGATCGGCTCGCCGTTCTCGTCGGTGAACCCGTACTTCTCCTCGTACTGCTGCTGCAGGTCCTGGACGCCCGGCAGCGGGGCGTTGAAGTCGCCGGTGGCGAGGAACGACGTGAGGCCGGGGATCTGGATGAGGTGGCTGACGCCCTCGCACGAGTCGGTGAGGTCGCCGATCGCGAGGATCGAGAACGGCGCGCCGCCCTCCGTCGTCTCGCACAGCGCCTCCGCCGCCGACATCTTCATCGGCTGCTGGTCGAACATGAGCTTGGCCTGCCAGTCGCCGGACAGGGCGACACCCACGCCGGACACGAGCATGACGACCACCCCCAGCGTGATCGCGGGCCGGTAGACGTCGCGGGCCTTGTCGCCCTCGCCCCGCCGCGCCAGCTTCACCATCCACCACGCGGCGATGGCGGCGACGAACGTGCCGGCGGTGAGGAACGCCGCCGAGATGGTGTGCGGGAACGCCGCCAGGAGCGTGGGGTTGGACAGCACGGCGCCGATGTCGACCATCTCCGCGCGGCCGCGCTCCTCGTTGAGGATCGTGCCGACGGGGTGCTGCATCCACGAGTTGGCCGCGAGGATGAAGAACGCGGACAGGTTCGTCGCGACCGCGACCGCCCAGATGCACGCGAGGTGGATCCTCTTCGGCAGCTTGTCCCACCCGAAGATCCACAGCCCGAGGAACGTCGACTCGACGAAGAACGCGGCGAGCGCCTCCATCGCCAGCGGGGCGCCGAACACGTCGCCGACGAACCGCGAGTACTCCGACCACGCCATCCCGAACTGGAACTCCTGCACGATGCCGGTGGCGACACCGATCGCGAAGTTGATCAGCAGCAGCTTCCCGAAGAACTTGGTCAGCCGCAGCCAGCGCTCGTTGCCGGTGCGCACCCAGGCGGTCTGCATGATCGCGACGAGCGGGGCCAGCCCGATCGTCAGCGGCACGAAGATGAAGTGGTAGACGGTCGTGATGCCGAACTGCCACCGGGCCAGTGCGAGGGCGTCCACGTGCTTCTCCCGTGGGTCGTGCGAGCGGTACGGGCAAGGGTTCCAGCGAGTTCTGCGAGCGGCGTGACCGGTTCGCGGACCTGGGGGAACGCTAGGACCGACCCCAGTCTGCCCCTGGGACCAAGGTCCCGGGTGCTGACAGGTCGTCGTCATCCGACGACGTTGGTCACACTGCCGCGAGACGGTCCGGTCGGCACGCCAGGACGCGTCGCTCGCGCCCGGCGCCGGGGCCCTGTGCGATACTGACAGCGGTCATCGAGGCGCCCACACCGCCGCGAGGACCCTTGAGCTCGCAGCATCAACGCGTCGTGCGCGCCAGCCCGCCGCCCGGTCGTCCCGCAGGGTTCCCCAGAACCCGCAGCGGATCGGACCCGGCAGGCGATGGCGCCGACCCGGGTGCAGCAGCCACGACCGACGACTTCCGTCGCCACGCCGAGGGCGTGCGTGACGACCGACCGACCGAGGACCACCGCGTGTGGGCGGGGCTCCCGGTACCCAGGAGCACTCCGCGTGACCCACGAGAACACCCCCGAGACCGCTGCACAGACCGCTGCAGAGAGCACGACGGCCGGGGGTGAGGCTGCGCCGGCACCCGCACGGCGCCGCCGGGCCTCGCGCAGCGCCGCCGCTCCCGCCGCAGCACCCGCCGCGACGAGCACCGAGCCCGTCGCGGCCGCCCCTGTCGAGCCCGCCGCCCAGCCCGTCGCGGAGCGCGCACCCGGGTCCGCACCCGTGCCGGCCGGTCAGGACGCCCCCGAGGCGCCCCGCGCCCGCCGTTCGCGCCGCGTGACCCGCACCGTCGTCGTCGAGCCGGCCGCCGAGGCCGTCGCCGTCGCTCCCGACGCCACGCCGGCGGAGCAGGTCACCCCCGAGCCCGAGGTGCAGGCCGAGCAGGCCGCGCCCGTCAAGGCGCCCCGGCGCCGCCGTGCCGGCACCCGTGCGGCAGCTGCCCCGGCCGAACCCGTCGTCGAGCCCGTCGTCGAGCCCGTCGTCGAGCCCGTCGTCGAGCCCGTCGTGGAGGAGCCCGAGGCGCAGGACGAGACGGCCGAGGACGAGCCCGCCGGCACGTCGGGCACGTTCGACGTCCGTGCGGCCCTCGCCGCCACGCCGCCGCCGCCGCTGCCGCCCGCCCTGCCGTCCACCCTGGCGGCCGCGTCGACGACGACCGACGCGCCCTCCGGCACCGGCATGCCGCGCCTGGCGACCACGGCGCTGCTGTTCCAGGCCCCCGACCCGGCCGCGGCCCGCCCGCGCCGCCGTCGCGCCCAGGCCAGTGCAGGGTCGCCGGAGGAGATCTCCGAGGAGGCCCGCCGCGCCGAGCGCGAGCAGCAGGAGGCCGAGGAGCGTGCGCAGCGCGAGCCGGGTGCCGAGCTGGAGCAGCAGGAGCAGGACGAGGCCGCGCAGCCCACGGCGCGCCCGTCGCGCCGTCGTGGCCGCCGCGGCCGGGGTGCCGAGAGCGCCCCTGTCGAGGCCGAGGCCACGTCCGACGACGAGGTCACGACGCCGGCGGGCGACGACGAGGTCGAGGACGTCGACGCCGACGCCGAGGACGCCTCCACGACCGACGAGGGCGACGACACGGCCGAGGGCCAGGGCGGCGCGCCGCGCCGTCGTCGCCGTCGGGGCGGTCGAGGTCGCCGGACGCGCACGGACCAGCCGGGCGACGAGTCCGGCGAGGCCGAGGAGTCCGACGAGGACGCGGACGACGAGTCCGACGCCGACGACGCCGACGGCGACTCCGACGGCGAGGCGGGCGAGGGCACGGGTTCGAGCCGTCGCCGTCGCCGTCGTCGTCGCGGCACGCGGTCCGAGCCCGGCGAGGGCGGCGGCGACCGTCCCCGCAGCGCCCGCCCGGCGAGCGACGAGGTCACCGCCCTGCGCGGCTCGACGCGTCTCGAGGCGAAGCGTCAGCGCCGCCGTGAGGGCCGCGACGCGGGCCGTCGCCGGCAGATCATCAGCGAGGCCGAGTTCCTGGCCCGCCGCGAGTCGGTCGAGCGGTCGATGGTGGTGCGCGAGAAGAGCGGCCGCATGCAGATCGCCGTCCTGGAGGACGGGGTGCTCGTCGAGCACTACGTGTCCAACCAGGCGCAGTCGTCGATGGTCGGCAACGTGTACCTCGGCCGCGTGCAGAACGTGCTGCCCAGCATGGAGGCGGCGTTCGTCGACGTCGGCAAGGGCCGCAACGCCGTGCTCTACGCCGGCGAGGTCAACTGGGACGCGGCCGGTCTCGACGGTGGTCAGCCCCGCCGCATCGAGCAGGCGCTCAAGTCGGGCGACTCCGTGCTGGTCCAGGTCACGAAGGACCCGATCGGCCACAAGGGCGCCCGCCTGACGTCGCAGGTCACGCTCGCGGGGCGCTACCTCGTGTACGTGCCGGGCGGCGGCATGACGGGCATCAGCCGCAAGCTCCCCGACACCGAGCGGAACCGGCTCAAGAAGATCCTGCGCGAGGTCGTCCCGGAGTCCGCGGGCGTCATCGTGCGCACCGCGGCCGAGGGGGCCAGCGAGGACGAGCTGCGCGCCGACATCGCCCGCCTCCAGGGCCAGTGGGAGGCGATCGAGAAGAAGTCGAAGACCGCGTCGTCGCCGGCCCTGCTGCAGGGCGAGCCGGACATGGCGATCCGCGTGGTCCGCGACATCTTCAACGACGACTTCAGCTCGCTCGTGGTGCAGGGCCAGGACGCCTGGTCGACGATCTCGTCGTACATCGACGAGCTCGCGCCGGACCTCGCCCAGAAGGTCTCGAAGTGGACCTCGGAGACGGACGTGTTCTCGGTGCACCGCATCGACGAGCAGCTCGCCAAGGGCATGGACCGCAAGGTGTGGCTCCCGTCCGGTGGCTCGCTGGTGATCGACCGCACCGAGGCCATGACGGTCGTCGACGTCAACACCGGCAAGTTCACGGGCTCGGGCGGCACGCTCGAGGAGACGGTCACGCGGAACAACCTCGAGGCCGCCGAGGAGATCGTCCGCCAGCTCCGCCTGCGGGACATCGGCGGGATCATCGTCATCGACTTCATCGACATGGTGCTCGAGTCCAACCGTGACCTCGTGCTCCGCCGGCTCGTGGAGTGCCTGGGTCGCGACCGCACCAAGCACCAGGTCGCCGAGGTCACCTCGCTGGGTCTCGTCCAGATGACGCGCAAGCGCGTGGGCCAGGGGCTCGTCGAGGCGTTCAGCGAGACGTGCGAGCACTGCCACGGGCGCGGCTTCATCGTGCACGAGGAGCCCATCGAGAAGAACCCGCGTCCCGACGCGGGTGCGGCGCAGCAGCCGGCGCCCGCGGCCGACGGCGAGGGCAAGCGCTCGCGCCGCAAGCGCGGCGGGGCCAAGGAGCCGGTCGCGCTCGTGCCGCACGCCGGTGTCCCCGTCCTTCCCGAGGCGCGCGAGGCGGTCAAGGCCACGCTCGCGACGATCGCCGCGGCGGCCGCGCACGCCCACGAGCACGAGCACCACGCCGCTCCGGCGGTCGAGGCGGACGTGCCCGTCGTCGAGGACGCCGCGGCCGTGGTCGTCGTCGAGGACGAGGTGCATGCCGACGTCGTCGAGGAGGTCGCCCCGGCGGCCCCGAAGCTCGACGTGCTCGCCGAGCTCGCGGGCTTCCACGCACCGGCCGAGGCGGACGCCCCGGCGGAGGCGGACGGGCCTGCCGAGGCGCTCGAGCTGACGCCGGTCCCGGCCGACCTGTTCGAGGTGCCGGCCGAGGACGAGGCGGACGGCGAGGACGACGGCTCCGAGGACCGCCCCGAGGCCGGCGACGAGCGGGCCGAGCAGGCCGAGCAGGACGGCACCGAGCAGGACTGACCGCCGGTACCCTGGTGCGACGTGCTTTCCGTCACGTCGCACCGGGGGACGGCCGCCAGGTTTGACCCTGCGGCGTGGGGTCCGTACCCTAGAACGTCGGCGCGTCGTGTGCGCGCTGATCGTGCGTGCCGCCGCTTTCGGTGCCGACGCGAACTCCCCAGGGACCGGCGAGAGCCGTTCGCGATGGGATGTGCGCGGGCGCAGGCAGGGCACCAGACGAGATTTTCGACCTGAGAAGTTCGACGAGCAGAGATGAGCAGCAACGTGGTGTACGCGATCGTGAAGGCTGGCGGCCGCCAGGAGAAGGTCGCGGTGGGCGACGTCGTCGTCGTCGACCGCCTCGCCGCGCAGGCCGGCTCCACCGTCGAGCTCTCGGCCCTGCTCCTCGTCGACGGTGAGAAGGTCACCACCGACGCCGCGGCCCTGGCCAAGGTGAAGGTGACGGCGGAGGTCGTCCGGGACGAGAAGGGCCCGAAGATCGACATCCTCAAGTACAAGAACAAGACCGGCTACCGCAAGCGCCAGGGTCACCGCCAGAAGCTGACCCGCCTCAAGGTCACCGGCATCAACTGATCTCGCTCCGCGGGCCACCCGCGGTTGCACCCCACGTACAGCAAGAGAGCAGGTTCGTCATGGCACACAAGAAGGGCGCGAGCTCCTCGCGCAACGGCCGCGACTCGAACGCCCAGCGCCTGGGCGTCAAGCGCTTCGGTGGCCAGGTCGTCAAGGCCGGCGAGATCATCGTCCGCCAGCGCGGCACGCACTTCCACCCCGGCAACAACGTCGGCCGTGGCGGGGACGACACCCTGTTCGCGCTGACCGCCGGTGCCGTCACGTTCGGCACGCGTCGTGGCCGCAAGGTCATCGACATCGTCGTCGCCGAGGGCTGACGACCACAGACCAGTAGTCGACGAAGGGGCGCACCGGTGCGGTGCGCCCCTTCGTCGTGTGACGATCGGCCGTGAGATCACGGGCGATCGACCGAATTCTTGGGAGGCTATGCCGTGGCGACGTTCGTCGACCGGGTCGTGCTGCACGCGACCGGTGGTGACGGTGGGCACGGATGTGCGTCCATCCACCGCGAGAAGTTCAAGCCGCTCGCCGGCCCCGACGGGGGCAACGGGGGCAACGGCGGTTCCGTGATCATCCAGGTGGACCCGCAGGTCACGACGCTGCTCGACTTTCACCACCTGCCCCACCGGCACGCGCCGTCGGGGACGATGGGGATGGGCGACCACCGGCAGGGCTCCACGGGTGCCGACCTGATCCTGGGCGTGCCCGACGGCACGGTCGTCAAGGCGCCCGACGGCGAGATCCTCGCTGACCTCGTCGGCGTGGGCGCCCAGTACGTGGCGGCCCCCGGTGGCCGGGGCGGGCTCGGCAACGCCGCCCTCGCCTCGCCGCGGCGCAAGGCCCCCGGGTTCGCGCTGCTCGGCGAGCCGGGAGAGGCGCACGACGTCGTCCTGGAGCTCAAGACGATCGCCGACGTGGCCCTCGTCGGGTACCCCAGCGCCGGCAAGTCGAGCCTCGTCGCCGCCATCTCCGCGGCCCGTCCCAAGATCGCGGACTACCCGTTCACGACGCTCGTGCCGAACCTCGGCGTGGTGCAGGCCGGTTCCGCCCGGTACACGGTCGCCGACGTCCCCGGTCTCATCCCGGGCGCGTCCGAGGGGCGTGGGCTCGGCCTGGAGTTCCTCCGGCACGTCGAGCGGTGCGCGGTGCTGGTGCACGTGCTCGACTGCGCGACGCTCGAGCCGGACCGGGACCCGCTGTCCGACCTCGACGTGATCGAGGCCGAGCTCGCCCAGTACGCAGGCGACATCGGCATCGAGGGTGGCCGGACGCCGCTGACCGAGCGGCCGCGGATCGTCGTCCTCAACAAGATCGACGTGCCCGAGGCGCGCGACCTCGCCGAGCTGGTCCGCCCCGAGCTCGAGGCCCGCGGGCTGCGGGTGTTCGAGGTCTCGACGGCCAGTCACGAGGGCCTGCGTCCGCTGACGTTCGCGCTCGCCGAGATCATCGACCAGGCCCGTCGGGACGCCCCGCAGCCGGAGAACACCCGCGTGGTCCTGCGGCCCAAGGCGGTCGACGACGCCGGCTTCACCGTCACCAAGCGCGAGTCCGGCGGTCAGGTCTACTTCTCGGTGCGCGGCGAGAAGCCCGAGCGCTGGGTGCGTCAGACCGACTTCTCGAACGACGAGGCCGTCGGCTACCTCGCCGACCGGCTCGCGCGCCTCGGGGTCGAGGAGCGGCTGTTCGCGACCGGCGCGGTCGCGGGCGACGAGGTCCGGATCGGACCCGACCACAACGCGGTCGTGTTCGACTGGGAGCCGACCCTCATCACCGGCTCGGAGCTGCTCGGCGGCCCCCGCGGCACCGACGTGCGCCTGGAGAACCAGGACCGCCGTCCCAGCCGTGGCGAGAAGCGCCAGGAGTACAAGGAGCGCATGGACGCCAAGGCGGCCGCGCGTGACGAGCTGTGGACGGAGCGCGAGTCGGGCGTCTGGACGGACCCCGACCGGGACTGATCCCTCGCTGACGCCGCGCCGGTCCGTCGACCGGCGCGGCGTCGTCGTCTCCGCCCGGTCCGCCGCGGCGGCGTCCGCGCAACGGATGGTCCCGAGGTGCGGGCCGGGTGGGAGGCAGAATGCCGGACGTGACCGCCGCCGCCCTGCACTCGCGTGAGCAGCTGCCCCACGCTGCCCGCATCGTGGTGAAGATCGGCTCGTCGTCGCTCACCAGCCCCGACGGCCGCCTGGACCCCGAGCGGCTGCGCGCCCTCGTGGACGTGCTCGCCGCGCGTCGGGCCGCGGGCGGGCAGGTGGTCCTCGTCTCGTCCGGCGCCATCGCCGCCGCGATCGGTCCGCTGGGCCTGTCGACGCGCCCGCGCGACCTGGCGACGCAGCAGGCGGCCGCGTCCGTGGGCCAGGGGCTGCTCGTCGCGCACTACACGAAGGCGTTCGCCGACCACGGCCTGCGCGTCGGGCAGGTGCTGCTCACCGCCGAGGACACCGTGCGGCGCGGCCACTACCGCAACGCCCACCGCGCGCTGACGCGGCTGCTGGACCTCGGTGTGGTGCCGATCATCAACGAGAACGACGCCGTCGCGACCGACGAGATCCGATTCGGCGACAACGACCGCCTCGCGGCCCTCGTCTCCCACCTGGTGCACGCCGACGCGCTCGTGCTGCTCACCGACGTGGACGCCCTGTACACCGGCCCACCGACCCGCCCGGGGTCGCGGCGGATCGCCCGGGTGGACGGGCCGCGCGACCTCGACGGCATCGACGTGTCGTCGCGGGGGAGCGCCGTCGGGACCGGCGGGATGGTCACCAAGCTCGAGTCCGTCGCGATCGCGACGCAGTCCGGCGTACCCGTCGTGCTGACCTCCGCGGCGCAGGCCGCGGCGGCGCTCGCCGGCGACGACGTCGGGACGTGGTTCGCCGTCACCGGGCGGCGCACGTCGATCCGGTTGCTGTGGCTCGCGCACGCCGCGAAGGCGCACGGCCGGCTGGTGCTCGACGAGGGTGCGGTCCGGGCCGTCGTCGAGCGGCGTACCTCGTTGCTCCCGGCCGGGGTCACCTCGTCCGACGGTTCGTTCGAGGCGGGCGACCCGGTCGAGCTCGTCGGGCCGGACGGCGTGGTCGTGGCGCGCGGCCTCGTCGCCTACTCCTCCGACGAGGTCCCGGGGCTGCTCGGTCGGACGACGTCCGACCTGCGTGCCGACCTCGGTCCGGGGTACGACCGGGAGCTCGTGCACCGGGACGACCTGGTGCTCGTGCGTCGGCGGAAGGCCTCCGTGCGGTCCTGACGCCGTCGGCTGCGGTCAGCCCGGTGCCGCGGCCCCCTGAGGGGCCGGAAGACGCAGGGGCGCCCGGCGCGACGAGCCGGGCGCCCCTGCGGTCGTTACTTCGACAGCCACGCCCCCGTGAGCTGGTCGAGCCGGGAGTCCGCTCCCAGCGCGACGTCGTGCACCTGGGTCGAGAGCCCGAGGAACGTGGTGAGCTCGTGCACGGGCACCACGTGGTGCTCGGTGACGAGCCGCTCCTGGGCGTCGGCGAGGATCTCGGACCGCTTCGCGGGGTCACCGGCGGCGAGCTGTGCCTGGAGGAGCTGCTCCAGCTCGGGGTCGGCGATCCGGTAGAAGTTCGTCGCCGTCGTCGAGTACTGGGTCCGCAGCACGTCGCCGTCGGCGCGGGACAGGTTGCCCCAGACGAGGTCGAACGCGCCGGACTTCAGCTTCTCCTGGAACTCGGGGACCGTGCCGCTCCACAGGGTCGCGTCGATACCCACGGCCTTGAGCTCCTGCTGGACGAGCTGCACCGACGTCTCGTTGGGCGAGAAGTTGGTGATCCACACGAGCGTCGGGGCCAGCCGCTGGCCGTCCTTCGCGTAGATGCCGTCCGAGCCCTTCGCCCAGCCGTCCGCCTCCAGGACGGAGGCGGCCTTCTTCGGGTCGGTGACGAGCTCGTCGGACAGGTCGACGACGTCGGGCGTGGTGCTCGCGAGCGGGCTCTCCGCGACCGCGAAGCCGTCGACGAGCGCCGTGTCGCGGATCTCCGTCGGGTTCACGGCCAGCGCGACCGCCTCGCGGACCACGGGGTCGGCGCCGAGCGGGCTCGCCTCGTTGAACGTCAGGCCGAACACGATGCCCGGGTTGGCGCGGTGGACCACGGGGAAGCCGGCGTCGTCGAGCGTGGCGATGTCGGTGGGCTGCACGCCACCGATCACGTCCACCTGCTCCGACGTGAGCGCACCCGTGCGGACCCCCGCCTCGGGGATCACCTGGAACGTCACGGAGTCCAGGTGCGGGGCGTCGTCGGACCCGTCAGGCCCCCACGCGTAGTCCTCGCGGGCCTTGAGGACGGTCTCGACGTCCTTCGTGTAGTGGTCGATCGTGAACGGGCCGGTGCCGACCACGCCGACGCCCGTGGACCGCTCGTCGAACGGGACGCCCAGCGTGGAGCTCGCGACGATACCCAGGGCCACGGTGGACGTGGCCTGCGGGAACGCGGCGTTCGGGGAGGAGAACGCGACGGTGAGCGTGTGGTCGTCGACGACGGTGGCGCCCGTGTAGCCGATGAAGGACGGGGCGCCGCTGCTCTTCGCGCCGGCCGCGACGATGTCGTCGAAGGTCGCCTTCACGGACGCGGCCGTGAACGGGGTGCCGTCGGAGAACGTCACGCCGTCGCGCAGCGTGAACGTGAACTGCGTCGAGTCGGCGTTCGGCGTCCACGCCGTGGCGAGCCACGGCTTGAGCGTGCCGTCCGCCGGGTCCTGCCAGAGCAGCGAGTCGACGACCTGGCGGGTGACGTAGAGCGTGTCGTTGCCCGAGCCGATGCCGCTCGGGTTGACGTTGATCGGGTCGTTGCCGATGGCGAAGGTCAGGTCGCCGCCGTCGACCGGTGCGTCGGACGACGAGGCCGACGCGCCGCCGGCCGGCGAGTCGGGCTGGTTCGAGCAGGCCGTGAGGGCGAGGCCGGCGAGGGAGAGGACGGCGAGCGCGCGCAGGGGGCGTGCGAGGGACATGGGTGCTCCTGGGACGATGACGGACGTGCACGGGTGGCGGGGCCGGCCCACGTCGGACGCACGCCCCGCGCCCCGGTCGGGGTCAGGCGCGTGCGGGCGTCCCACGAAGGCCGCGACGACAGCAGGCGGTCACGGCGCACCTCCCACGCCGGCGCGCACCCGGCTGCCGGGGATGGCGGACAGGAGCTCCGCCGTGTAGTCGTCCTGCGGGCGGGCGAACACCTGCTCGACGTCGCCGTGCTCCACGACCCGGCCGTGCGACAGCACGACGACCTCGTGGGCCACCTGCCGCACGACCGCGAGGTCGTGCGAGATGAACAGGTAGCTCAGCCCGAGCTCGTCCTGGAGGCCGGCGAGCAGGTCGAGGACCTGCGCCTGGACCGAGACGTCGAGCGCGGAGACGGGCTCGTCGAGCACCACGACCTCGGGTCGCAGCGCGAGCGCACGGGCGATCGCGACCCGCTGGCGCTGGCCGCCGGAGAGCTCGGCGGGCCGTCGCTGCAGCGCGGTGACGGGCAGCGCGACGACGTCGAGGAGCTCGGCCGCCCGCGCCGAACGCGAGCGGCGGTCGCCGACGCGGAAGGCCCGCAGCGGCTCGGTCACGATCCGCTCCACCGGCCAGCGCGGGTCGAGGGACGCGTACGGGTTCTGGTAGACGACCTGCATCCGGCGGCGCAGGGCGCGCAACGCCTCGCCGTGCGTGCCGGTCACGTCCTCGCCGTCGACGAGCACCGACCCGGACGTCGGCTCCACGAGCCGCAGGGCGAGGCGCGCCGTCGTCGACTTGCCGGAGCCCGACTCGCCGACGAGGGCCAGCGTGCGGCCGCGAGGCAGGACGAACGAGACGTCGTCGACCGCACGCAGCCGCCCGCCGCCTGCGGACCGGGGGAGCGGGAAGTCCTTGACGAGGTGCTCGACCTCGAGCGCGGGACCCGGGGCCGGGGCCTCGGACGCTGCGGGCGACGGCACGGCGTCGCGCGGCCGGGTCCTGGCCCCTCGCAGGCTCGGCGCGGCCGCCAGGAGCGCGCGCGTGTACGGGTCCTGCGGCGAGCCGAGCACGGCGTCGGGCGTGCCCTGCTCGACGACGCGGCCCTGCGACATGACGACGATCCGGTCCGCGCGGTCCGCGGCCACGCCGAGGTCGTGCGTGATGAGCAGCACGCCCGTCCCCGTGCCCGTGGTCAGCTCCTCGAGGTGGTCGAGGATCTGCCGCTGCACCGTGACGTCGAGCGCACTGGTCGGCTCGTCCGCGACGAGCAGCCGCGGCTGCGCGACGAGCGCGATCGCGATGAGCACCCGCTGGCGCATGCCGCCGGAGAGCTCGTGCGGGTACTGCCGGGCGCGCACCTCGGGGTCCGGCAGGCCCGCCTTGCGCAGGGCCTCGACGGCGGCCACCGCGGCGGCGCGGCGCCCGACGGACCCGTGGATGCGCAGCACCTCGGCGACCTGGTCGCCGATCCGCTGGACCGGGTTGAGCGACACCGTCGGGTCCTGCGGCACGAGCCCGACGAGCCGGCCCCGCACGGCCTGCAGGGCGCGCGGCGACGCGTGGGCGACGTCGTGGCCGAGCAGGTCGACGGTGCCGCGCTCGATGCGGGCGCCGGCGGCGAGCAGCCGGACGACGGCCGCCGCTGTCGTCGACTTGCCCGAGCCCGACTCGCCGACCAGCGCGACCGTCTCGCCCGCGTCGACGTGCAGCGAGACGTCCCGCACGGCGCGGACGTCGCCGCGGCTCGTCCGGTAGGTGACCGCGAGGTCCGTGACGGTCAGCAGACGCTCGGGACCGGTCGTCGGCCCGTTCGTGGTCCCGCTCATCGTGCGCCCCGGTCGCCGTCGAGGGCCCGCGAGATGCGCCCGGCGGCCAGCACGCTCGCCGCGATCGTCAGGCCGGGCAGCGTGGTGAGCCACCACGACGTCCGGAGGTGGTCGCGGCCGCCGGACACGAGCGCACCCCACTCGGGCGCGGGCGGCGGCTCGCCGTAGCCGAGGAAGCTCAGCGCGGACACCGCGAGGATCGCGGCCCCGAGCTCCAGGGCCGCGAGGACGACGACCGGGCCCGTGGAGTTCGGCAGCACGTGGCGGAACAGCACCGACCACCAGCGGCTGCCGCCGGCGTGCGCCGCCTCGACGTACACGGACGTCCGCACGCGCAGCACCTCGGACCGCATGATGCGGGCCACCGAGGCCACGCTCGCGAGGCCGACCGCGATCGCCACGTTCACGGTGCCGAACCCGAGGGCGGTGATGAGGGCGAGCGACAGCAGGAGGGACGGGATGGAGAGCAGCACGTCGACCGTGCGCATGACGACGTCGTCGAGCACGCCGCCCACGAACCCCGCGAGCAGGCCGAGCAGGGCGCCCACGACGAGGCCGACGCCGACCGCGACGAGCGCCGCCTGCAGCGTGAGGTGTGTGCCGTGGACCACGCGCGTGAACAGGTCGCGCCCCAGCTGGTCGGTGCCGAACCAGTGCGCGGCGGACGGCCCCTGCAGCTTGTCGGCCGGCACGCCCGTGAGCGGGTCGCCCGAGGCGAGCACGGCGGGGGCGAACGCGGCGAGGAGGACGAGGCCCGTCCAGACGACCGCGAGGAGCAGACCCGGTCGGCGCAGCACGTCGACGAGGCGGCCGCGCCAGACGTGGCGGGCGACGACGTCCTCGTCCCGGCCGTGGATCCCGGTGTCGACGGGTGCGGACGCCTGGTCGGGCCCGGCGCCGGTGCCGGCGGCGCGGGCCGGGTCGGTGAGCGCGGTCAGCGCGTCGACCGCGGTCACGCCGCACCGACCAGCGCGGGCGCGGCCGCCCGGGCGGCGACGGGACGCGGCCGTCGGACGCGGACGATCCGCGGGTCGAGCAGCGGGTAGAGCACGTCGACGAGCAGGTTGACCAGCACGTACACGAGCGCCGCGAACAGCACGATGCCCTGGACCACCGGGATGTCCTGGGCGCCGACCGACGTGGCCGTGAGGCGACCGAGCCCCGCTCGCGAGAACACCGTCTCCGTGACGACCGCCCCGGACAGCAGCCCGCCGACCACGAGCCCGGTGACCGTGAGGGTGGGCAGTGCTGCGTTGCGCAGCGCGTGCCCCAGGTGCACGCGCGCGCGGCTCGCGCCCTTCGCACGGGCCGTGTCGGCCCAGGGTTCGTGCAGGGTGCCGAGCAGGCTCCGAGACAGCATCTGCGCGACGAGCGCGCCCGTGGGCAGGGCGAGCGTGATCGCCGGCAGCACCAGGGAGGAGAACCCCTTGTTCCCGACGGCCGGGAACAGCGGGAACGTGAAGGAGAACCACTGCACGAGGGTCAGCCCGAACCAGAACGACGGGATCGCGACCCCGAGCGGCGGCAGCGACAGCAGCGTCTGCGAGAGGGCGCGGCTGCGGACGTAGGTGGCCCCGACCGCGAGCCCGCCGCCGAGCACGAGCGCGAGGAGCAGCCCGAGCGCCGCGATCTGGGCCGTGGGCGGGACCGCCTCCGCGATGAGCGCGGTCACCGGGCGGCCGTTCACCACCGACGTGCCGAGGTCGCCCTGCAAGGCCAGGCCGAGCTGGCTGACGTACTGCACGGGCAGCGGGCGGTCGAGCCCGTACTGCGCACGGAGCGCCGCGAGCTGCTCGGGCGTCACGTCGCTCGAGTCGCCCCCGTACATGAGGGAGACAGGGTCGCCGGGGAGCGCGTACAGGACGACGAACGTGACCGTGTACGCGGCCCACAGGACGCCGAGCGCCTGGGCCAGGCGGACGGCCAGGTAGCGGGTCATGACGCTCCAGAGGATGTCGGGCGGGGATCTCGGGACGCCGGAAAGTAGGGCGGAGGTCGAGGTCGGTCAAGGGATCACCTGCGGCGTCTCGCCATGTGGCGTCCCGTGGAACCCGTTGACCCGGGCGGCCGATCCCGGATGGCGAGACGGTGTCGTCTTCCCGTTGACCCCTCGGCGCCGCCCACCTAACTTCCGGCACCGCGTCACCGTCAGCGCTCGGCTGGTGGCGCAGCACCCGTCGGGTGCGCCCGGGCACAGCAGACCGCGGCAGCACCCGCCGCAGGCTGAGCCGCCGCCCTTCGGAGGCGTTCCATGTCGTCGAACCTCACGTGCACCGCCGTGCCCGAGCACCTCGCTCGTCGCGCGTGCTGTTGCCGCTGACGCCTCTGCGCGTCGTCCCGCCCCCGCTCTGACGGGTGCGCCCGGGACCTCTCACCCGCACCCGCCAGGGTGCTCAGCCGCCGTCGCGCGGCCCCGTCACGTCCGGTCGGCACCCCCGGCACCACGGACGCCCCGGCCTGCTCTCCCAAGGGACCTCACTCGTGGCACTCCTCGACGCCCGCCCCGCGCCCGCACCCCTCGCCGCCCTCGCTGCCGGGCTGCGCACCGTGCGCCTCCCCGTCAGCCCGCGCTACCTCGCCGGGCGCGCCCTCACGGGTCTGGCCGCCGTGTGGGGCGCGGTCACGCTCGTCTTCTTCGCGCTGTACTCCACGGGCAACCCCGCGCTGCTCCTCGTCGCGCCCGACGCCCCTCCCGAGGAGGCCGCGCGGCTCACCGCCCTCATGGGGTTCGACCGCCCGGTCCCCGTGCAGTACGTGACGTTCCTGGGCCAGGTGGTGCGGGGCAGCTTCCCGGACTCGATCCGGTACGGCTCCGACCCGGTGCCGATCGCGCTCGGCAGGCTCGGCGCGAGCCTGGAGCTCGGGGCGGTCGGGCTCGTCGTCGGCGTGCTCGTCGGCGGCACCATCGGCTACCTGTCGGCGACGGGCCGGACCGTCTGGACCCGCCGGGTGCCGCTCAGCGTCGCGGTCGCGCTCGACGGGATCCCGACGTTCTTCTTCGGCATCCTCGCGACCCTCGTGCTGGCCGTGTGGCTCGGCTGGCTCCCGGCGACCGGGGCCACCGGGCCGATCGGCCTGGTGCTGCCCGGGCTGACGCTCTCGGTGGCCTTCGTCCCGGCCGTCGCGCGCGTGTTCCGGACCGCGCTGGTCGACGTCCTGGACGCCGACCACGTCCGGACGGCGCGGGCCACCGGGATCGCGCACGGGCGCCTGGTCCGCCGGCACGTCGTCGGCAACTCGCTCGGCACCACGCTCAACGTCGTCGGCATCCAGGCCGGCGTCCTGCTGGGCGGTGCCGTCGTCACCGAGTCGATCTTCGGCTGGCCCGGGATCGGGCAGCTCTCCATCAACGCGGTGCAGAACCGCGACTACCCGCTCGTCATCGTCTGCGTGCTCGTGATCGCCCTCGGCTTCGTGGTGATCAACCTGCTCGTCGACGTCCTGGCCGCCGTCGTCGAACCGAGGTTGCGCTCATGACCACCCAGATCCTCGTCGGGGCCACCACCGACGCCGTCACCCCCGAACCGGCGACCGGACCCCGCCGTCGCCGGCTCGGCCCGTCCGGGGTCGCCGGCGCGGTCGTGCTGACCGTCGTGGTGCTCGTGACCCTCGCCGCGCCGCTGCTCGTCGGCGACCCCCTCGCGCAGGACTTCACCGCGATCCTGCAGACACCGTCCCCGGCGCACCCGTTCGGCACCGACGAGCTGGGCCGCGACCTGCTGACCCGCGTCGTGTTCGGCGGCCGGTCGGCGCTCGCGATCACCGGTGTCGCCAGCCTCGTCGCGGCCGTGCTCGGGCTCGGGCTGGCCGTGGCGGGAGCCCTGTTCGGCGGCACGGTCGACGCGGTGGCGGGGCGGCTCGCCGACGTCCAGCTCGCCGTCCCGACGATCGTGCTCGCGATCGTCATCCTCTCGTTCGTCGGCAACTCGTTCGTGCCGCTCGTCGCGGTGCTCGTCCTGGGGGCGTGGGTGCTGACGTTCCGGGTCATCCGCGGGCACGCCCGGGCCGTCGTGCGGCAGCCGTACGTCGAGGCCGCGCGGGTCGCGGGGGCGGGACGCTGGGACGTCGGGCGGCGCCACCTCCTGCCGAGCGTCCTGCCGCTGTTCTTCGTCGCCGTGACCCTCAGCGCGTCCGCCGTGCTGCTGCTCGAGTCGAGCCTCGGGTTCCTCGGGCTCGGCGTCCAGCCACCGCAGCCCGACTGGGGGCAGATGGTCGCCGCCGGTCAGGCCCGCCTGTCCACGGCCGCCTGGCTCGCGCTGTTCCCGGGCCTCGCGCTGATCGTCACCATCGTCGGCCTGCAGCTGCTGGGCGACGGACTCGCGGAGCGTTCCGGCACCGCACGCGCCAGAACCCAGGGAGCCGTCCGATGAGCCTCGACCTCGCCACCTCGACCGTCCTGGCGGCGCACCCCACGACGGGACCGGTCCTCGACGTGCGTGGCCTCGTCGTGGGGCTCCGTGACGCGACGCCGGACACCGTGCCGCTCGTGCGCGGCGTCGACCTCGCCGTGCGTCCCGGCCAGAGCGTCGGGCTCGTCGGCGAGTCCGGTTCCGGCAAGACGCTCACGGCACTGGCTGTCGCCGGGCTGCTGCCGTCGGGGGTCCGCGTGCTGCAGGGCGCCGTCGAGGTGGCCGGGTGCGAGGTGCTCGACCTGCCCGGGCGCGACGCCCGCGCCCACCTGAGCCGGCACGTCGGCGTGGTGTTCCAGAACCCGACGCCGTCGCTCAACCCGCGCCTGCGCATCCGGGTGCAGCTGCGCGAGGCGCTGCCCGCCGGGACGCCGCGGGGCGAGGCGCGTGAGCGTGCCGCCGACCTCCTGCGCCTCGTCGGGATCGACGACGTCGACAAGACGCTCGCCGCGTTCCCGCACGAGCTCTCGGGCGGCCTCAACCAGCGGGTGGTCATCGCGATCGCGCTGGCCCGCTCCCCGCAGCTGCTGGTCGCCGACGAGCCGACCACCGCGCTCGACGTCTCCGTGCAGGCGCAGGTCCTCGACCTGATCGACGACCTGCGGTCGCGGCTCGGTCTCGGGGTGCTGCTCGTGAGCCACGACATCGGGGTGATCGCCGACCGCACGGACCACGTGCACGTGATGTCGGGCGGGGTGGTCGTCGAGTCCGGCCCGACGCACGAGGTGCTGGCCCACCCGCAGCACGAGTACACGCAGCGACTGCTCGCCGCGGTGCCGAGCCGGCTGCCGAGGGCGGTCGCCGTGGCCGCACCCGACGAGCTGCCCGACGACCCGGACGCCCAGCTCGTCGTCCGGGACCTGCGCCGCTCGTTCGTGGTGCGGGGACGCGACGGTCGGGTGCGGCACGCCGCGCTCGACGGTGTGGACCTCACGGTCGCGCGCGGCCAGTCGCTCGGCATCGTCGGGGAGTCGGGCTCGGGCAAGACGACGCTCGCACGCATCGTCACCGGGCTCGAGACCGCCGACGGCGGCTCCGTCACGTTCGAGGGCACCGACCTGCGCGCGCAGACCCGGACCGAGCGCCGCCGGTGGAGGCGGCACGTGCAGTACGTGTTCCAGGACCCGTACGCGTCGCTCGACCCGCGCCTCACCATCGCGCAGACCCTGCGCGAGCCGCTGCAGCTCAACCGCGACGACCTCGACCGCGGCCAGGTCGAGCGCCGGGTCGACGAGCTGCTCGACGAGGTCGAGCTGCCGCGCGGATTCCGGCACCGCCGGCCCGACGAGCTGTCCGGCGGCCAGCGTCAGCGCGTCGGCATCGCCCGCGCCCTGGCCAGCGAGCCGACGCTCGTGGTCGCGGACGAGCCGGTCTCCGCGCTCGACCTGTCCGTCCAGGCCCGGATCCTCGCGCTGCTGGCTCGGCTGCGCGCCGAGCGCGGGCTCACGTACCTGTTCATCTCCCACGACCTCGGCGTCGTGCGCTTCCTCTGCGACGACGTGGTGGTCCTCCGGCACGGCCGGGTCGTCGAGCGGGGCCGCACCGACGCCGTGCTGCGGGACCCGCAGCACCCGTACACACGCTCGCTCGTCGACGCCGTCCCCGGCCGGTCGTTCGGCTGAGCGGCCCCGACCCCACCCGACGGGTCGCCGCCCGGCGCCCCGCCCCACCCGAGAGCAGGAACACCGTGACCATCCCCACCACCCGACGCCGACGACCGCTCGCAGGAGCGATCGCCGCCTCGCTCGCCGTCGTGCTGACCGCCGCCCTCGGCGCCTGCGCCACCGACCAGTCGGGCGCACCGTCCGCCTCGCAGGAGGCGACCGGGCCGCGCCCGACCGCGGGCGACGAGCTCCGCCTCGTCCTGTCCCGCCAGCTGACCAGCGTCAACCCGCACAAGGGCGGCTCGCCCGACAGCCAGGGCGCCGTCGTCGGCTCGGTGTACGAGGCGCTGACCGCCATCTCGCCGAAGACCGAGGTCGTCCCGTCGCTCGCGACCTCGTGGGAGCAGCTGTCCGACCTCGAGTGGTCCTTCACGCTGCGGACCGACGCGGTGTTCTCCGACGGCACACCGCTCACGGCCGACACCGTCGTGTGGAACTTCCAGCAGCTCCTCGACCCGAACTACAAGGGCACGTCGGGTGCTCCTCTGCGCAAGTTCGTCGGCTCCGTGACCTCGCCCGACCCGACCACGGTCCTGTTCCACCTCACCGCGCCGGCGATCGACCTGCCCGGCCGCCTGTGGAACGCCTACATCGTCGACCCGACGTTCGCGCAGAGCCACAACATCGACACCGAGTCCCTCGGCAGCGGCCCGTACAAGATCGACCAGCTCGACCTGGAGAACGGCGCGACCCTGTCGCTGAACCCCCACTACGCCGGGCCGAAGCCCGCGTTCGCCAAGGTGAGGTACACGGTGCTGGCCTCGGAGGCTCAGCGTGTCGCCGCGATCCAGGCGGGCGAGGCCGACCTCGTCCTCAACGTCGAGCCGCTCAGCCTCGACGCGTTCGAGGACTCCTCGACGTACGACACGATCCTCGGCGTCGGCCCGCAGCCGCTGGTGCTGGCCGTCAACGAGGAGAAGGCGGGCACCCCGCTCGCGGACGTCCGGGTTCGCCAGGCGCTCAACTACGCGACCGACAAGAAGACGATCATCCACGGCCTGTTCAAGGACGCCGTGGACCCGCTGCCGGGTCAGGTGCTGTTCGAGCCCTACCAGCAGGAGGACCCCGACGTGAAGGCGTACCCGTACGACCCGAAGAAGGCGAAGAAGCTGCTCACCGACGCGGGCTACGCGGACGGGTTCAGCCTGGAGCTCGACGTGCCGTCCGGCACGTACGTCTCGGCCGACCTCGCGTCGCAGGCCATCGCGGCGCAGTGGGCGGAGGTCGGGGTGAAGCTCACGATCACGCAGACACCCTTCCCGGCCTGGCTCGACCGGCAGTACGGCGACTCCCAGAAGGGCGCCGACCTCGTCTACATCATGTGGGGCGGCCAGTACCGCGACGGGTTCCAGCTGTTCGACCCGTTCACGAGCGACCACATCCAGAGCGACGTGGTGGCACCGACGTTCGACGACCTCGTGCGCCGGGTGCAGGCCTCCACCGACAAGAAGGCGCAGCGCGAGCTCGTCGACGAGGCGGTGCAGAGCTACTTCGACGAGGCGCACACGATCTTCCTGTACCCGTCGCCGTTCACCGCCGTGGTGTCCCGTGCCGTGACGTGGGAGCCGCGCCCGTCCCGCTACCTCTACGCCCAGGAGGTCGGCCGCGCGTGACCGTCCCACCCACCTACCGGATCGGAGCACTGGCATGACCCAGCAACGACAGCTCTTCCTCGGCGGCTACGTCCTGTTCCCCGGCGGCCACTTCGCCGGCGCGTGGCGCCACCCGTACTCGACGCGCGACTGGCTCGGGCCGCAGACGTTCCACGACCTGGCCCGCACGCTCGAGGCTGCGAAGTTCGACCTCGCGTTCATCCCGGAGACGGTGAGCTTCCGCGCCGGGTTCGCGCGGCACGGGCTCAGCAACGCGATCAAGCACGACCCCGCGCAGATCGCCGCGCAGATCGCGGCGGTCACCACGCACCTCGGCGTCGGCGTGACGCTCTCGACGAGCTTCAACCCGCCGTACAACCTGGCCCGCACGCTCGCGAGCCTCGACCACCTCTCGGGCGGCCGGGTGGCGTGGAACGTCATCCAGTCGAACGGTGCGGCGAACTACGCCAACTTCCCGTACGTCGAGGAGCTCGGCCGCGACGAGCTGTACGACCGGGGCGACGAGGTCGTCGAGGCCGTCACCGCGCTGTGGGACTCGTGGGGCGAGGACGCGCTGGTCGCCGACCAGGAGACCGGCCTGTTCGCGGACCCGGCCCGCATCACGGTCCCCGACTACAAGGGCACGTACGTCGCGACGAAGGGCCCGCTCAACCTGCCGCCCACGCCGCAGGGCCGGCCGGTCATCATCCAGGCCGGCGACTCGCCCCGCGGGAGGGCGTCGGGAGCGCGCTGGGGCGAGGTGATCTTCGCGATCGAGCGCACCCAGGCGGACCTGCAGGCCAAGAAGGACGACCTGCGGGCGAGGGCCAAGGCGGCCGGCCGAGACCCGGAGAAGATCAAGCTCTTCGCCGCGGTGCAGCCGATCGTCGGTGAGACCACCGAGATCGCGCAGGCCCGCCGCGACCACCTGCGCCGGCTCGTGACGCCCGAGGCGGGCGTCGAGTTCTTCAGCCAGTTCTCGCGGCTCGACCTCGGGGACGTCGGGCTCGACGAGCCGTACCTCCAGGTGCTGGAGGAGCGAGCGACGCAGGGGCAGGCCGAGGGGCGGGCGGTCGTGGCGCTCAACGAGCTCCTCGGGAAGCGGCTCGGGTCGGCGACGATCGCCGAGGCGGCCGTCGAGTTCTCCACGAGCGAGCTCACGCCGCAGCTCGTCGGCACGGGTGCCGAGGTCGCCGAGCAGCTCGCGGAGCTGTTCCTGTCCGGGGCCGCCGACGGCTTCCTGGTCACGCCTACGCACTTCCCGGGGTCGTTCGACGAGTTCGGGCGGGCTGTCGTGCCGCACCTGCAGCGGCTGGGCGTCTACAAGACCGAGTACGCGGGCCGCACGCTCCGCGAGAACCTGGGGGTCTGATGCCCACGACGGCCACCGACCAGGAGCTGCGGCTGCGCACACCGGCCGGTGTGGAGCTCGCGGCGACGTTCACCCCCGGCGCTGGCGACAGCGTCGTGGTGCTGTCCCACGGGTTCCTCTCGGACCGGCGGGCCGGCGGGCGGTACGACCGGCTCGCCGCCGAGTACGCGGCCCTCGGCCACGCGGTGCTGCGGTACGACTTCAGCGGGTTCGGCGAGTCGGGCGGGGACGTCGTCGACGGCGACCGGCTGCTCGACGACCTGCGGGCCGTGCTCGACCACGTCGACGGCCTCGGGTACAGCCGCCAGGTGCTGCACGGCCACAGCCTCGGGTCGGCGGTGTCGCTGCGGGTGGCCCCCGAGCGTCCCGCGGTCGTCACGCTCGTCCTGACGGGTGCGCTGACCGGCGCGGGCACGGGGTCGACGCCGTACCCGTTCCTGTCGGCCGAGCAGCTCCCGGCGTGGGAGCGGGGGGAGTACGTGCACCTTCCGGTCTCGACGCCGGGCCCACGCACGCACGTGACGGTGTCCCGGCTGCGCCCGAAGGTCGGCGCGACCGGCACCCAGGAGGAGCTGCTCGGGGCGCTGCGCGTCCCCGTCCTCGTCGTCCACGGCGACCAGGGGTCCGAGGCGCGGCTCGCCGCGACGACCGTCGCGGGTGCGCACCTGCTGCCGGCCGGCTCACGGGTCGAGGTCGTGCCGGGTGCCGAGCACACGTTCGTCGACCACCAGGACCAGGTCGCCGCGCTCGCGACCGGCTGGGTGCGGCGGTGGGTCCCGACGAGCTGACCCGGGCAGACGACGAAGGGGGCGGGACCGTCGACGGTCCCGCCCCCTCCGTCGTGCGCATCAGGCCCGGGCGACGGCCTCGACCCGCTGCGTCAGCGGCGCCCGCAGGCCGAGGTGCTCCCGCAGCGTGGTCCCCGTGTACGAGGTCCGGTACGCGCCGCGCTCCTGGAGGGCGGGCACGAGCAGGTCGACCACGTCGTCCAGCCCGCTCGGCACGAGCCACGGCGTGATGTTGAACCCGTCCGACGCGCCGTGGCGCACCCACCGCACGAGCTCGTCGGCGACCGTCTCGGGCGACCCGACGAAGCCGCGCTCGCGCTCCTGCGCGATGACGAGCTGCCGGATCGTGAGGTGCTCGGCCTCCGCCCGCGCCCGCCACGCCTGGGCGATCTCGTGCGGTCGCTTGCCGCGGCGCGGCGAGCCGCGGGTCTCGCCGATGACCTCGATCACGGGGTCGTGCGCGGGCAGCGGGCCGTCGGGGTCGTAGTGCGAGAGGTCCTCGCCCCACACCTGACCGAGCAGCGACAGGGCCGTGGCGGGCGTGACCTGCTGCTCCTTGACCCAGCGAGCCTTGTCGCGGGCCTCCGCATCGGTCGCCGCGAGCACGAACTGGGTGCCGGGGAGGATCTTGAGGTCGTCCTCCGGGCGGCCCGCGGCGACCGTGCGGGCGCGGACGTCCGCCGCGAACGCCGCCGCGTCGTCGAAGTCGGTGCCGTGCGCCGAGAAGATGACCTCGGCGTGCCCGGCGGCGAAGTCCCGGCCGTCGGGGGAGTCGCCCGCCTGGAACAGCACCGGGTGACCCTGCGCGCTGCGGGGGACCGTCGGGGTGACCTCGAGGTCGAGCGTGTCGCCCGTGGCCCGGACGGTGCGCGGCGCGTCGTCGTCCGCGTCCCAGCCGTCCCAGATCGCCTGCGCGGCCCGCACGAACTCGGCGGCGCGCGTGTACCGCTGGCTGTGGTCGAGCCACCCGCCGCGACGGAAGTTCTCCCCGGTCCACGCGTTGTCCGTCGTGACGATGTTCCACGCCGCACGGCCGCCGGAGAGCACGTCCAGGCTCGCGAGGCGGCGGGCGAGGTCGGCCGGGTCGTTGTAGGTGACGTTCTGCGTCGCGACGAGGCCGATGTGCGTCGTCACCGCCGCGAGGGCGGCGAGCTGCGTGATCGCGTCGGGGCGGCCGACCACGTCGAGGTCGTGCAGGCGGCCGTTCTGCTCGCGCAGGCGCAGGCCCTCGCCGAGGAAGAACGCGTCGAACAGCCCGCGCTCGGCGGTCTGCACCACTCGGCGGAACGTCTCGAAGTCCGTCTGCGACCCGCTCGCGGGGTCGGACCAGACGGTGGTGTGGTTGACGCCCTGGAAGAAGACGCCGAGGTGGACGTGCGCGTGCGGGCGGGGCACGTCGGGGGTGTCGGGCACGGGAGCTCCTCAGACGGTCGCCGCGGTGGCGGCGAAGCGGTTCGTGGGGCGGGGCAGGCCGAGGGTGTCGCGCAGCGTGGCGCCGGGGCGGGGAGTCGGGACGGCCCGGGCGACCCGCAGGGCGGGCAGCACGTCGCGGACCAGCACGGGCAGGTCGACGTCGAGCACGGACGGCAGGAGGCGGACCCCGTCGACGACGCCGCGCAGGGCGAGCAGCACGTCGACGAGCTCGGTGGCGGAGCCGGTCCACGACGACGCACCGCCCGCGAGGCCGTCGAGCTCCGCCCGCCGTTCGGCACCGGTCCGCCCTGCGGCGTCGAGCGTGACCGCGAGGTCGACGAGGACGAGCGGCGTCCCGTCGGCGCGGGCGCGGTCGGCGCCGGCGACGTCGGGCACCAGCGCGACGTCGAGCAGCGCGCCCGGCACCGTGCCGGCCCGGCCGACGACGACGAGCTGGCCCTGCGGGCTGCGGGGGACGATCGACGGGCCCTTCACCGTGAACGGTGCGCGGACGCCGTCGGCGGTGCCGCGCGACGACGGCCCGGCGGGCAGGCCGTCGCCGCCGCTGGCGAAGTCGACGTAGTGCAGCCGGTCGCGGTCGACGTAGCGCCCCGTCGCGGTGTCCCGGACGACGGCGTCGTCCTCCCACGAGTCCCACAGGTCGCGGACGACGGTCACGACGTCCGCGGTCTCGTCGAGCAGGTCCGCACCGGCGGCGACGGGCCGGTCGAGCGTGCGGCGGGCACCGGGCACGTCCCCGCCGCCGACGAACCAGCCGCCTCGGCCCAGGCTCGCGTGGTCGAGGGCGGCCAGCTGGCTCGCGACGTGGAACGGCTCGGTGACCGCCGGGTGCACGAGCGGCACCAGTCCGAGCCGGGACGTGAGCGGGGCGACGAAGGCCGCGCGGGTGACGGCGTCGAGCCTGCCGGCCGGGCCTGCGGCCGACGGCACGAGCGAGTCGTCGAACGTCACGAACGTGACGCCGGCGTTCTCGGCCGCGGCGACCCGGTCCCGCAGCCTGGCCGGCGCGAGCGCGTCGGCCGACGAGCCGGTGACGACCCGCCAGGCGGCGGGATGGGACCCGGCACCGTCGACCTCGAGGGCGACGTGCAGGACGGGGGGCGTGCTCATGCAGGGCTCCTGGGGGTGGTGGCGGGGGTCAGCGCAGGGAGTCGACGGCCGACCCGAGCCGGTCGACGAAGGTGCGCAGCGTCTCGGGCGTGTGGTTGCCGTAGGCGAGACGCAGGTGGTCGGCGAACTCCCGCCGGCCGCTCGACGCGAAGAACTCGCCCTGCTGGTAGGTCGCCCCGCGCTCGGCGGCGGCGGCGTAGAGGGCGGCGGGGTCGATCGTCGGGTCCGTGAGCCGCGGCCACAGGAAGAACCCGCCGTCGGGGCGCACGGTCTCGACGAGGCCGGGCAGCCGCTCGTGCAGCGCGTCCACGAGCACGTCGGCGCGCTCGCGGTACAGCGCCCGGGCGCGGGTCAGCGTGGCGTCGAACCACGTCGCGTCGTGCGTGAGCAGGTCGATGACGATCTCCTGCTCGAGCGTGGAGGTGTGGGAGTCCTGCCGGTTGCGCAGCTTGACCAGCGCGGACGCGATGCGCGGCGACGCGACGACCCAGCCGAGCCGCAGGCCGGGACCGAGCGTCTTGGAGAACGTGTTGACGTGCACCACGTGGTCGGACGTGCTGAGCACCGCCGAGTCCTCGTCCGTGCCGCGGAAACGCAGCTCGCGGTACGGGTTGTCCGCGAGGACCACGAAGCCGTAGTGCTCGGCGAGCTCGACGAGCCGCACGCGCTGGTCCGCCGGGAGCGTGCCCTGCGTCGGGTTGTGGAAGTCCGGCACCGTGTAGACGGCCGCGGGCCGTGCCCCCTCACGGAGGCGGTGCTCGAGCTCGTCGACGTCGAGGCCGTGAGGCCCGACCCCGATCGGGAGCGGCTGCCCGTCGGAGAGCTCCAGGGCCCGCAGGAACAGCGGGAAGATCGGGTTGTCGACGGCGACGGACGCACCGCGCTCGACGAGCGCCAGCACCGCCAGCGACAGCCCGTGGAACCCGCCGTTGGTGATGATGACCCGCGCGGGGTCCACGCCCTCGCGGGCGGCGACCCACTCGCGCAGGCCGTCGAGCCCGGCCGACTGGGAGTACTGGAACGCCGCCGGACCGGACCGCTCGCCGGTGAGCACCCGCTCCGCGGCCTCGAGGAGCGCGCCGACGGGCAGGGCGGAGTCGTCAGGGATGCCGCCGAGGAGCTCGATGTCGCCCGGGCGGCGGCGGCGCAGGCTCGCGTCGCCGAAGCCCTTCGGGTCGCTCAGGGCACCGGCGAGGGTGGTGAGGGGCGTGGCCGGGCGGACGAGGTCGGGCGTGGTGGTCATCGGCGTGGTGGCCTTCCTGGGACAGCATCCGCGGCCGCGGGTCGACGGCCGCCGGGTCGCGCTCGGGAGCCCCCGCGCGTGCGGGCTGCTGTCCCACCTGCCGAGCCAGACGGCGGAACTCGTGACCGGCCGCGGACCGTAGGTCCCGTCCCGGGGCAAGTCAACGGATCGTGCGGGTCGTCTCACGCAGGGGTGGCAGGCCGAGCTGCTCACGCAGCGTCCGCCCCTCCCGGGACGTGCGGAAGACGCCCGCGCGCTGCAGCAGCGGCACGACGTCGCGGACGAACCGGCGCAGGCCCGACGGCATCACCGCAGGTCCCACGAGAAAGCCGTCGGCCGCGTCCTGCGCGTGCCAGTCGAGGAGCTGGTCGGCGACGTCCTGCGCGGTGCCGACGAGCAGCAGGTGGCCGCGCGTGGCGGCCGCGACGCGGGCGAGCTGTCCGACGCTCAGCCCGTCGCGGACCGCCCGGGCGTGCAGCAGCCGGGCGCGTGCGCGGTGCCCCTCGGTCGTCGCCGGGGCCGGCTCGACGGGCGAGTCGAACGGCAGCGACGCCGTGTCCCAGCCGAGGATCCCGGACAGGCGTCGCCGGGCCTGCTCGTCGTCGACCTGCTCGAGCAGCCGGTCGTGCACGTCCTGCGCCTGGGCCCTGCTCTCGCCGACCACGGTGATGACCCCGGGCACGACGAGCACGCCGCCCGGCTCGCGCCCCTCGTCGGCGACGCGCTCCTTGACGTCGCGGTAGAAGCGCCGGGCGTCGGGCAGGTGGTCCTGGCTCGTGAGCACGACGTCCGCGTGCCGGGCGGCCAGCGCCAGGCCCGCGTCCGAGCCGCCGCCCTGGAACAGGACCGGTCGCCCCTGCGGCGACCGGGACCCTGGTAGGACGCCCCGCACCTCGTGGAACCGCGACGCGTGCTCCGTGCGGTGCACGCGCCGGGGGTCCACGTACACGCCGCTGCGCCGGTCGCGCACCACCGCGTCGGGCTCCCACGCGTCCCACAGCGCCTGCGCCGCCTCGACGACGTCGTGCGCCTTCGCGTACCGCTCGACGTGGTCCGGCAGGTCGCTCGTCCCGAACCCCTCGCCGGCGAGGGCACGGAACGACGTCACGACGTTCCAGCCCGCCCGGCCGCCCGACACGTGGTCGAGGCTCGAGAGCTGGCGCGCCAGCTGGTACGGGTCGCTGAACGTGGTGGAAAAGCTGCCGACGAGACCGATGTGCTCGGTCGACGCCGCGAGCGCGGACAGCAGCACCGCGGGCTCGAGCCGCGGCTGGAACCCGGGTGACACCGGGTCGCCCTGCTCGCCCAGCACGTCGGTGGCCAGGAGGAAGTGCAGCAGGGCGTCCTGCGCCGACCGGGCCGCGGCCTGGTGCTGGGCGAGCGACTCGGTGTCGTTGACCTGCGTGCTCACCCGCCAGGCCGCCGCGTGGTGGCCGCCGACCGTGTGGTACGCGCCGAGCCTCATCTGACGTGCGGGCATGGGACGTCCCCCTCTCGTGGAGACGGAGAGTGTGCGGCGCCCGGACGGACGGACCAGGGGACCCGCCGGACTTCCCGCGATGTGAGACGTGGACGCCGGTCCATTGACACCCACGGGTCCGCGGTCGACCCTTCGCGGCGCTTCACGAGCTCCGCCGTCTGACCCGGCAGGCGGACCGGTGTCCCCACGACCTGCGGGGACGTCCCCGGGACGAGCAGGACGGTCTCGCCGCCCCGCTCCGCGACCACCTGGAGTCACCATGTCCGTCGACACGCCCGTCGACCTTCACGCGCAGCGCACCGGCGCGCCGGTCGCCGACCCGTCGCCGGCCGTCGCGGCGCTCGCGGCCCTCCGCTACGGGGCGAACGCCGCTCCCGCCGGCCTGGCCGCGACCGACGTCGTCGCGCTCCAGCTCGCGCACCGCTCCGTGCGCCGCTACCTGCCCGACGAGGTCGACGACGACGCGCTCGCGACCATCGTCGCCGCCGCGCAGTCCGCCGCGACGAGCTCCAACCTGCAGCTGTGGAGCGTCGTGGCGGTCCGTGACGACGACCGCCGGGCCGCCCTGTCGGCGCTCGCCGGCGACCAGGCGCACATCACGCAGGCGCCGCTCCTGCTCGTCTGGCTCGTGGACCTCGCCCGCGCGCACGCCATCGCCGCGCGCCACGACGCGCCCACGGCCGGTGCGGGCTACCTCGAGACCGCCGTCGTGGGGTTCGTGGACGCCGCCCTCGCCGCGCAGAACGCCGTGCTCGCGGCCGAGTCGCTCGGCCTCGGCACCGTCTACATCGGCGCGCTGCGGAACAGGCCGGAGGACGTCGCCGCGCTGCTCGGCCTGCCCCGGCACGTGTTCGCCGCGTTCGGCCTCGTCGTCGGTCACCCCGACCCGGCCGAGGGCGCGCGCGTCAAGCCGCGGCTCCCGCAGTCCGCGGTCCTGCACCACGAGACGTACGACGACGACGCGCACCACGCCGCCGTCGACGGCTACGAGCGGACCATCGGCGACTTCTACGCCGACGAGGGGCTCGCCCACTCGTGGGTCGAGCGGGTGCTCGCCCGCCTGTCGGGCCCGCGTGCGCTCAACGGCCGCGACCGGCTGCGCGACGCGCTCGAGGCGCAGGGGTTCGAGCTGCGATGACGACCACCACGAGCGCGACGACCACGGGCTCGACGACCACCGGCTCGACGACCACCGGCTCGACCGCCGTGCGGATCGACGCCGTGCCGTGGACCCACGACGACGCGGCGGCGCTGCGCGGGCAGATGACCGCGGAGCTGCGGCCCCGCTACGCGGACCTGGTGCGCTCGCGGGGTCCGTTCCCCGAGTCCGACCCGGCCACGGTCGTCGTCACGCTCGTCGCGTACGCGGGCGACGTGCCGGTCGGCACCGCCGCGCTGCGGCTCGTCGACGGGCTGCACGAGGTCAAGCGCGTGTACGTGGCACCGGAGCACCGACGCGACGGGCTCGCCGCCCGACTGCTCGCGGCCCTCGAGGAGCGGGCGCGGACGCTCGGGGTACGGACGCTCGTGCTGCAGACGGGGGTGCGCCAGCCGGAGGCCGTCGCGCTCTACACCCGTGAGGGCTGGCTGCCGGTGCGGCAGTTCGGCCAGTACGTCGACGACCCGTTCAGCCTCTGCTTCGCCAAGGACCTCGCATGACGACCGCCGACCGACCCCAGGAGTCACGATGACCCGTTCCACCGCCCCCGCCGAGGACCTCACGCTCGAGGAGGCCGGCGCGCTGGCCCCGCTCGTCGACCCGACGGACGCCGCCGCGCGGGTCGCCGCCGGGGCGTTCCTCGTCGACGTCCGCAGCGAGGCCGGACGTGCGCGCACGGGGTCGATCCCGGGCGCCACGGTCGTGGACCGCTACGACGTCGACGCCGACTTCGACCTGACGTCGTCGCTGCGGCTGGCACCCGTGCTGTCGCTCGACACCCCGGTCGTCGTCGTGTGCGGCTCGGTGCGCGGCTCCGGCCCCGTGGCCGCGGCCCTGCGCGAGAAGGGGTTCACGAACGTCGTGCACGTCGAGGGCGGCGCCGCGGCCTGGAAGGACGCCGGGCTGCCGATCGACGAGCCCGCGCCCGACCCGGTCACCCGGTGACGGCCGGCCCGCGCGACCACCCGGCCGGCCGGAGCGACCACGCGGCCGGGGAGCAGGGCCGCGCGGCCGGTCCGCACGACCGGCCGGCGCGCGAGCACGATCATCCGGCCGGGGTGCGGGTCCGCCTGGTTGCTCCGCACGAGCACGACGCGGTCGCGCGGCTGTCGCTGGACGCCTACTCGCACGACTACGTGCTGAGCGACACGTACGCGGCGTCCCTCGTCGACGTGTCGACCCGGGCGCGCGACGCCCAGGTGTGGGTCGCCGAGGACCTCGCGACGGGAGCGCTGCTCGGCACGGTCGCGACCCCGCGGCCCGGCGAGCACATCTCCCCGCTCGGACGCGACGGCGAGCTCGACTTCCGGCTGCTCGCGGTCGCCCCGGCCGCGCGCGGACAAGGGATCGGCGCGCTGCTCACCCGGTTCGTCGTCGAGCTGGCCCGGCAGCGCGGGCTCCACCGGGTCGTCATGAACTCGGGGCCGCGGATGACCGCCGCCCACCGGCTCTACCACCGGCTCGGGTTCGTCCGTCTGACCGACCGTGAGACCCGGGTCGTCGAGGGCGGGACGCTGCTCGCGTTCGGCCTGGACGTCGCCCCCGCCCCCGCAGCCGCCCCCGCCCGCCCCGGGCGCAGCTGGTACGACCAGCACGACCGCCTCGACGAAGGAGCACGCCCGTGAAGTTCCAGGTCCTCGACATCGTCCCGCACGCCGCGCACCCGGTCACGGGCGAGCTGCTGGACCCGTCCACCCGCCTCGAACGGGTCGTCGAGACCGCGGTCCTCGCCGAGGAGCTCGGCCTCGACTCGTTCGCCGTGGGGGAGCGGCACGCGGGCGACTTCCTGTCGTCGTCGCCGACCGTGCTGCTCGGCGCGCTCGCGCAGGCGACCGACCGCATCCTGCTCAGCACCGGCGTCACCGTGCTGTCGCTGCTGGACCCGGTCCGCGTCGCCGAGGACTACGCGACGATCGACCTGCTGTCCCGCGGCCGGCTGGAGATCGTCATCGGGAAGGGCAACGAGGACAAGCACTTCCCGCTGTTCGGCCTCGACATCGCCCACCAGTACGACTACCTCGAGGAGAACTACGCGCTGCTGCGCCGGCTCCTGCGCGAGGAGCACGTCGACTGGGACGGGACCTTCCACGCGCCGCTGCGGGACGCCACGACGCTGCCCCGGCCGTTCGACGGGCCGTTCCGCGTGTGGCACGGCTCCGCGACCAGCAGGTTCGCCGTCGAGCTCGCGGCCCGCTACGGCGACCCCATCTTCACCGCGAACGCCCTGCAGCCGCGCGAGGCGTACCAGGTGCTCATCGACCACTACCGCGAGCAGCTCGAGGTGCACGGCTTCGACCCGTCGACGGCGTACGTGGGCTCCGGGTCGGGCGGCCTGTTCCTGGCCGACACGACCGAGCGCGCGACGTCCGAGTACCGCGCGGTCTACGAGGCGTTCGCGGCCCGCGCCGCCGCCCGCCACGTGGGCGACACGCGTCCGGGGAAGTTCTCCTCGTTCGCCACGATCGAGGACGCCGTCGAGCGCGGCCCCGCCCTCGTCGGGTCCCCGGAGCGGGTAGCCGAGAAGATCCTCGACTACCACGCCTCCTACGGGCACGACCTGCAGTCGGTCTCCCTCAACCCGGTGCTGCCGTACGAGCAGCAGCAGGACGTGCTGCGCCGGTTCGCCGAGGAGGTCGTGCCCCTGGTGCGCCGCGAGCTGTCGACGACGCTGTGGGGCCCGGACGACCCCGGGCGCGCCCGGGGCATCGCGGCCCCTGGATGGCAGGACGCGGGTCTCCCGATCGACGCCGCCACGCACGCCTGACGGGCCGCGGCCGGACGTGGACGGACGCCCCGCCGGTCCCTGGGCCAGGACTACCCTGACGGGATGACCGCCTCCCTCGACACCCAGGTGCAGGACACGGCGCCGGCCCAGGTCGACGTCGCCGGTGAGGTCCGGGCCGTCGCGCAGCGCGCCAAGGTCGCGGCACGCGCCCTCGCCACGGCGACGCGCGCGACGAAGGACGCCGCCCTCCTGGCGCTCGCGGACGCGCTCGTCGCGGCGACCGACGAGATCATCGCCGCGAACGCCGTCGACCTCGAGCGCGGCCGCGAGAACGGCACGTCCGCAGGCCTCCTGGACCGGCTGGCGCTCACGCCCGCCCGGATCGAGGGCATCGCCGACGCGCTGCGCGAGCTCGCCGCCCTGCCCGACCCGGTCGGCGAGGTGGTCCGCGGCTCCACGCTGCCGAACGGCCTGCGCCTGCGTCAGGTCCGGGTGCCCATGGGCGTCGTCGGGATGATCTACGAGGCCCGGCCCAACGTGACGGTCGACGCCGCCGGGCTCGCGCTCAAGAGCGGCAACGCCGTGATCCTGCGGGGCGGGACCGCGGCGGCCGAGTCGAACTCCGTCATCGTCGGCGTGCTGTCCCGCGCGCTCGTGGCGCAGCGGCTGCCCGGCGACCTCGTCCAGTCCATCGACGCGTACGGGCGCGAGGGGGCCGTGGCGCTCATGCACGCGCGCGGGCTCGTCGACGTGCTCGTGCCGCGCGGGGGAGCGGACCTCATCCGGACCGTCGTGCGGGAGTCCACGGTGCCGGTCGTCGAGACGGGCGTCGGCAACGTGCACCTGTACGTCGACGAGAGCGCCGACCTCGCCGTCGCCATGCCGATCCTGCTCAACGCGAAGACGCAGCGGGTGGGCGTGTGCAACGCGCTCGAGACGCTGCTCGTCCACCAGGCCGTCGCGGACGAGTTCCTGCCCGCCGCGATCGCGTGCCTCGCGGACGAGGGCGTCACGGTGCACGGCGACGAGGCGACGCTCGCGCTGGCCCCCGACGAGGCCGACGTCGTGCCGGCCACCGACGAGGACTGGGCCACCGAGTACCTGTCCCTGGACCTCGCGGTGCGCGTCGTCGAGGACCTCGACGAGGCGCTCGAGCACATCCGGACGTGGAGCAGCGGGCACACCGAGGCGATCGTCACACGCGACCTCGCAGCGTCCGAGCGGTTCGTCGCGGAGGTCGACTCCGCCGCGGTCATGGTGAACGCGTCGACCCGGTTCACCGACGGCGGGCAGTTCGGCCTGGGCGCCGAGATCGGCATCTCCACGCAGAAGCTGCACGCACGCGGGCCGATGGGCCTCGCCGAGCTCACCACCACGAAGTGGATCGTCCACGGGGACGGTCACGTCCGGCCCTGACGGCACATCTCACCGTGCGACACTTGTCGCTCCCGACCCCCCCAGGAGGAATGACGTGCACGCTGCCCTGATCGTCGCCGCCGAAGAGGCTGCCGAGCACACGCGCGAGCTCCCGTTCTCGCCGGTCGTCTTCGGTGTCGGTGCCTTCGTCGGCCTCGTCGCGATGCTGCTCGTCACCTACGCCTTCCGGAGCGTCGGGACCCGTCACTGACCGGGGCCCCCGGTCAGGTGTGGGCACCCGGAGAGATGACACGACGACCGCGCGTCGGGGTGATGGGCGGCACGTTCGACCCCGTCCACCACGGCCACCTCGTGGCCGCGAGCGAGGTCGCCGCCCGGTTCGAGCTCGACGAGGTCGTGTTCGTCCCGACGGGGCATCCGACGTTCAAGCAGTCGCAGGAAGTCACGGTCGCCGAGCACCGGTACCTGATGACCGTCATCGCGACCGCGTCGAACCCGCGCTTCACCGTGAGCCGCGTCGACGTGGACCGCGAGGGGCTGACGTTCACCGTGGACACGCTGCGCGACCTCAAGACGCAGCGTCCCGACGCCGAACTCTTCTTCATCACCGGTGCCGACGCCATCGAGCAGATCCTCACGTGGAAGGATGCCGAGGAGCTGTTCACGATGGCGCAGTTCGTGGCGGTCACCCGTCCCGGGCACGCGCTGTCGGTCGACGGCCTCCCCGGTGACCGGGTGCACGTCCTCGAGATCCCCGCGCTGGCGATCTCGTCGACCGACGTCCGGGAGCGTGCCCGAGCCGGGCAGCCCGTCTGGTACCTGGTGCCGGACGGGGTGGTCCAGTACATCGCGAAACACAGGTTGTATCGAGGTCAGTCATGAGTGAACCCGGAGAGCGGCGCCGACGTCGCGAGCTCGAGCGCGCCGCGGACGAGGGCGGCAACCCGACGTGGACCGACGGTGACGGCGGGGCCTCCGGCGACGCCGCAGGGCCCGTCTCCCGTCGAGCGATGCGCGCCCCGGCCGAGTCGCCGCAGGTGCCGTCGTGGTCCGCCCCGCAGGCGCCCGAGGCGCCGGCCCGCTCGCGCCGGTCCATCCGTGACACGTCCCTCGACCCGACGAGCACGTCACGCATCGCCCCCGTCCCCGGCGGCTCCGGCACGCCGGCCTGGTCCGGGCAGCCGAGCCAGCCCGCCCCGACCGCGCAGCGCCCCGCGCCCGCCCCGGCTCCGTCGCCGGCCCGCCCGGCGGCCGCCGCGCAGCCTCCGCGGCAGTCCGCCGCGCCGCAGCAGACCCGCCCCGCGTCGCCCTCGCCCACGGGGATGCCCACGCAGCAGCCGCGCCCGGCCTCCGCCGCTCCCGCGAGCCAGCGTCCGCCCGCCCCCGCACCCGTGCCGTGGGGGCAGCCGCCCGCCGGGTCCCCGCCCGCCGCCTGGGGCGGGGCGTCCGCCGCCGGTCAGACGAGTGCGCCGGCCGTCGGTGCACCGTCCGTGCCGCCGCGTCGCACCACCTCCGCCGCCGGGGCCGCCGGGTCGCCGGCGATCTCCCGGCCCACCGGTGAGCCGTCGTGGCCCGGGTCCGGGCAGCCTGGGTCGTCGCAGCCCGGGTCGTCCCAGCCCGGGTCGTCGCAGCCTGGGGCGTCGCAGCCTGGGGCGCAGCGGCAGGCGCCGCACGCCCCGACGCAGCACGGCTCCCCGCAGCCGTCGTCGAGCCCGTCGGCGAGCCCGTCCGCGAGCCCGTCCGCGTGGGGGACCGCCGCGCCGTCCGCGCCCGCACCGTCGGCCTGGCAGCCGACGCCGAGCCAGACCCCGTCCTCGGCCGGTCGGCCGCAGGCGTGGCAGCCCGGCACGTCCGCGTCGTCCGGCGCCCCCGCACCCGCCCCGTGGCAGGCGTCGACGGCCGAGGCCGCACCCGCCGCATGGGTCCCGACGCCGTCCGCGGCGCCCGCTCCCGCGAGCGTGGAGCCGGCCGTCCCCGCCCCCCGCTGGGGAGAGTCGTCCGCACCCGCCACCGGGTTCGGCGCGGCGCCGTTCGGCGAGCCCGGGACCGCACCTCGCGAACGTCCCGCCGACGAGTTCGACGACGAGGACGACGACGAGGACGAGGACCGCCCGAGGCACCCGTACACCTGGCTGCACCTCATCGTGCTGGCCCTGGTCGCGTTCGTGCTCGGCTTCCTCATCACGCTGCTGCTGACCAAGGAGCCGGCCGACGGCGACCAGGGAGCCGCACCCGTCGGCCCCACCACCACGCTGAGCGATCAGGCGGTCGGCAGCGCCGGCCCCGTCTGACCACCACCACCCGAGGAGACCTGTGCCCGCCACCGAACGAGCGATCGAGCTGGCCGTCGCGGCGGCCCGTGCCGCCGCCGACATCAAGGCCGAGGAGATCATCGCCCTCGACGTGAGCGAGCAGCTCGTCCTCACGGACGTGTTCCTCATCGCGTCGGGCACCAACGAGCGGCAGGTCGGTGCGATCGTCGACGCCGTCGAGGAGGCGCTGTTCCACCTCGGCGCCAAGCCCGTGCGCCGGGAGGGCAAGGCCGCGGGCCGCTGGGTCCTCGTCGACTTCGGTGACGTCGTCGTGCACGTCCAGCACCAGGAGGACCGGGTGTACTACGCCCTCGAGCGGCTCTGGAAGGACTGCCCCGTGATCGAGCTCCCCGCCGACGCGCGCGGCGGTGCCGACCAGGGTCCGGAGGCGTGAGCCCCGCCCGACTCCTGCTCGTCCGGCACGGGCGCACCGCGTACAACGCGGGCGCCCGGCTGCAGGGCCAGGTCGACATCCCGCTCGACGAGGTCGGCCGCTGGCAGGCCCGCACCGCCTCGGCGCTGCTGCTGGCCCGCCACACGCCGACGCGCATCGTCGCCTCCGACCTGAGCCGTGCGCTCGAGACGGCCCAGACGCTCGGCCGCGCCGCGGGCCTCGACGTCGAGACCGACGTCCGCCTGCGGGAGCGCGCCTTCGGGATCTGGGAGGGCCTCACGGGCGACGAGATCAACGCCCGGTGGCCGGACGAGTTCGCCGTCTGGCGGGGCGGGGGAGAGCCCGCCGGTGTCGGGGCCGAGTCGCGGTCCGAGGTCGCTGCCCGGGCCGGCTCCGCCCTCCTCGACCTCACCGCGGACCTCGGGCGCGACGAGACGCTCGTCGTGGTCTCGCACGGCTCCGCGATCACGTCGATGGTCGCCGTGCTCCTCGGCCAGGACCCGGGGTCGCACGCGTTCGCCGGGATGCACAACGTCCACTGGGCCGAGCTCGTCCGCGCCGGTTCGGGACTCTCGCCCGCCTGGCGGCTGCTCGGCTACAACCTGGGACCCACCGACGCGTCGTCCGACTGGAACGCCGGGCCGGACATTCGGCACGAGTCCGACCAGGACGCCGAGACCCGGGACCCCGATTAGCGTTTCGGCGCGCGTTCGTCCTAGACTCTCCGAGCGCCCACGGGCGTGGCGGACCGCCCTGGTGGCCCGTCGAGCAGGACAACGAGCACGACAACGGGGCTGTGGCGCAGCTGGTAGCGCACCTGCATGGCATGCAGGGGGTCAGGGGTTCGAGTCCCCTCAGCTCCACCGAAGTAGCAGGTCAGAGGCCACGTCGGGATCCTGGAAACAGGAGCCTGACGTGGCCACTGGTCATTTAGTGGACACCTATCGATCGCGACTCGACCTGTCCGGCCCCGCTCTGGGACCCCTCGTCGCGTCTTGGGAACCTGCCGCACACCTGGTGGCATGGGCACCAACCTTGTGACGCCCGCCACCGAGCCGGCGATGACTCTGTCCGAGCTCGCTGCGCATCTGTCGGTCAGCCCCCAGGCTCTGTACGACCTGCGCTCCCAGGGGCGCGGGCCGCGAGGGTTCCGGGTGGGACGCCAGCTGCGCTTCCGGATCAGCGAGATCGAAGCGTGGCTGGCCCGTATGGAGGCCGCCGACGGTGAACGCCATCGGCCGCAAGGTCGCACGTGAGCAGCGAGAGGAGCCGACGATGCGAGTCGAGCAGTCGTGCACCAAAGTGACGGGGTGCTCTCCAGGGGCCCTGGAACAGTTTGCGGTGCCGTCGTGAAGCGGCTGGTACTGGTTCTGGCCGCCGGCTACGTGGCCGTCGCAGCAGCGAACCGCGCCGCCGAGCGCTTCGGCTTGATGTCGTGCGGCTGCGCCGACGACTGCGGGTGCCATCGTCCCGGGCTGAGTCTGTTCCGCTGGGTCTTTCCGTGGGGCCACCGATCCGCCCACGACGCCGACGAGAAGTCGGCGCTGGACGTCCTTGCCGGGTGACTGGCGCCGGGCGGATCTAGTCAGTGAGCGGCTGGGCGGTCCGGAGCGAGGAGACGACGTCGAGGATCGCTCCTGTGGTGGCCAGGGCACCGTCCTCGTCCGTGATCATCCCGAGGTGGTCGAGGCCGTCGATGACGCGGTGGTCGCTTGCGGTCGACAGGTTGGCGAGGGCGTCCTGCGCGGCTGCCGCGTCGGCGTCGTGGCCGATGCCGGCGGTCAGGACGACCAACGGCTTGTCGCCGAAGTCGCGCAGTGACGCCGCTTCTCGGCTCGAGGAGCCGCCCTGGCCGTACTCCTCGATCGTGCTGCGCACGGCGCTCACGGTCGGCAGGTCCATCAGGCGGGTGAGGGCGAGGCGCGCTGACGTCGACACGAGTGTGGTGACGCGCGCCATGAGGTTGCCGATCAGGCGCCCATGCGGGAGTCGGCGCGTCGACTCGCCACCGAGACCCCAGCCCACCGAAACCCGAGGGCTGGGACGCATTCCGTCGTGCACCGATCGTCAAGGGGTCAGTCGACGTCGCGGGCGTTGACGGTGAGGCTGTGTGCCTCGGTGTCGGGTTCGTCGATGCCGAAGCTGATGATGCGGGTCGGGTGGATGCGGACCAGCGGGGGACGGCCGCCGTCGGCGGGCAGTGCCTCTGCGCGGCCGCGGATCTCGACGCACCGCACACGCCAGGGCTGGACGGAGGCCAGGTCGTCGACGACGAACGCGACGCGGCCGTTGTCGGCGACGTTGCGGAACTTGCGGCTGGCGTCCATGCGGAACCCGCCGATGTCGATGGTGCGTTCGGTGGGGTTGTAGCGGAACCCGACGGGGCTGTTCTGCAGGGTGCCGTCGGGCTTCTGGGTGGCGAGGCGTCCGAGGCGCTGGCTCGCGAGGTAGGCCAGCTCGGCGTCGGTGAACATGGGTGCTCCTGGGTGGTCGGTGATCAGCGGGTGGGCGTCGGGCGGATGGTCGCGAACCAGACGACGCTGATCACGACGTGCATGGAGGCGAGCGTGAGCGCGGTGGCCAGGTCGTCGCTGACGACGAACGGCATCGCGGCGGTCAGGATCGCGAAGGCGCTGCCGGCCCAGGCGGCGACGTGCTGGAATCCCGGCCGGTGGCGTGCGACGCGTGCGACGACGAGGGCGCCGAGGACGACGGGCAGGACCGAGGTGATGGCGACGGTGAGTGCGTTGATCGGTTCGGGGGCGTCAGTCTCCAGCGAGGCGCCGCTCGCGCTGCCGATCCACAGGGCGATCAGGTTGAGGACCAGGCCGACGGCTGCACCGATCGCCACGCGCGCGGGCGTGACGAGCGCTGACGAGGTCTGAGTGGGGGACGTGCTCGTGGTGGTGGTCATGTGACGCTCCCGTCGGTTCTGGAGATGTGGGGCCGAGCGTGGTTGACTCGGGCTAGTTCGATAGCCGGATAACCATTAGCCGGATAACCATATTCCAGGAGGGTCGATGAGCGCCACCGAGACCAGGCCCGACGGCCCGGTGCCTGAGGAGGCCGGACCGATCAGCTCGTTCATCCCGATCGTCGCCCGCACCCACCGCACCCTGGCCCTCGCCCTGCTGCGGGACATCGGCCTCTCGCCCGGTCAGGAGCTGCTGCTGATGCAGCTGTGGGGGCAGGAACCGCAGTCCCAGGCGGAGCTCGCCGAGCACATGTGCGTCGAGCCGCCCACCGCGACCAAGATGCTCGGCCGAATGGAGCGCTCCGGCGTCATCGCCCGCGAGCGGTCCACCACCGACCGCCGCGTCACCCTCGTCTCGCTGACCGACAAGGGCCGTGACCTGCGCGAGCCCGTGCTGCGGATCTGGGCCGAGCTCGAGCAGATCGCCGTCGGCGACTTCACCGACGACGAGCGCGCCACGCTCCTGGGCCTGCTCACGCGCGTGGTCGCCAACGTCAACCGCTACACCGACAGCCGGCCCGTCGCGGCACCCGAAGGGGCGTGACCAGATGAGCTTCACCTACCCGGTCGGGACCCGCGGCGCTCGCCAGCCGAACAACCGGCTCTTCCGATGGATGAACGACCGCGCCGCGCGCCGCATGCAGCGCAAGGGCAACGCCAAGTTCATGGGGATGAACGCACTCGTGCTCAACACCGTCGGACGGAAGAGCGGTCAGAAGCGCGCCAGCCCACTGGGCTGGTTCCCCGGTGAGCCGGACGGCTGGATCGTGATCGCGGCGGCGGCCGGCGCGACCCACAACCCGGCCTGGTACTTCAATGCCGCCGCGCAGCCCGACCAGCTCACCATCGACCTCGCCGGGCAGGTCATCCCCGTGCGTGCGCGGGAGCTGCACGGCGCCGAACGGCAGGCGGCCTGGACCCGGATCACGACAGCGGTCCCGCGCTTCGCCGCCTACCAGAAGAAGACCGACCGGGAGCTGCCCGTCATCCTGCTCGTCCGGCGCACCCCCGACCCCTCCTGAGCGGGACCCGCATCCGGGCCAGGCGCTCGTCGTGATGCCGCCGTGGAACGACTACCCCAGCGGAAGACAACCTGAGGCAGACGGGGAGGGCTCGACGCCGCGACGATGACTCGCACGGTGGATCGATCGATCAGTGACGGGCCTTTCGAGCCCATCGACGCGGGCAGGGGACGCGGCGGGGCGAGACGGCGGTACTAGTACCAACGTCCGATGGTGCGGCGTACCTCGTGGGCGGGAGAAAGGACTCCTCAACGATCGCCGTCCGAGGAGTCCTGATGAAGCGCATGCTCGTGTTCGCCGCCGCGGCCGCCGTGGCCGTCGTCCCTGCCACGGCCGGGCTCGCCCACAACAGCAGCCTCAGCCCGTCGGTGCCGGTGGACCCGCCGACGCAGGCCGTGGTGGTCGACGACCACGGCGGTCTACGTGACCGGGACGACCGGACCGAGGTCGGCGACGACCGCGCGGTGCAGGGCGAGGTCCTCAGCCCGCCCGCCACACCGTCGGCGGACCCCACGCGGTCCGCCGACCCGACGCCTTCGGACGGCCCGTCGGCCGAGGTCGGTGACGACAACGGTGGACGGACCGACCGCGACGACCGCTTCGAGGCGGGCGACGACCGCGACCTGAACGGCGGCGCAACGGCTGCCCCGGTCCCCGCCGCCCCGGTCCCCGCCCCGGTCCCCGCACCGGTCCCCGCACCCGGCCCGAGCGCCTCCCCGGACGACTCGGGCCACCACGACGGTGGCTCGGACGACTCCGGAGGTCACGGCGGCGGCGCGGACGACGGGTCGGGCCACGACGCGGGTGACGACCACGGCGGCCATGGCGGCGACGACTGAGCCGGTGAGCGGGGGAAGCGCGGACGCCGGCGTCGGCCCGCATAGGGTGAGCGGCGTGCGCGCGGTCGACGAGCCGGTCGAGACCGGATGGATCCCGCTGGGCCGAGTGAGCGGTGACCGCACGGTGCGCGACGAGCGCCCGGTGCGCGACGAGCGCCCGGTGCGGACGTGGCGGGTGTTCGGCCAGCTGATCGCGGCTGCCGGGATCGTGCTGGTGCTCGTCGCCGTGCTCGGGCTCACGGCCAGCCGCAGGATCGCCGAGCAGGAGTCGGTCAACGACGCCGCCCGCCGGACGGACCTGGTGGCCGACGCCGTCGTCCAGCCCGCGCTCCTCGATGGCGTGACCACGGGTGACCCGGTCGCGCTCGCGGCGCTGGACGCGGCGGTTCGCGACGGTGTGCTCGGTGACGAGGTCATCCGCGTCAAGGTCTGGGACGGTGACGGGAGGATCGTCTACTCCGACGACCACCGCCTGGTCGGGCGCACGTTCCCGCTCGGCGCCGACGAGACCGCCGTGCTGGCGCAGCCGGCCACCGAGGCGGAGGTGAGCGACCTCGACCGCCCGGAGAACGTGTACGAGCGCGGCCAGGGCAAGCTGCTCGAGGTGTACCGGCCCGTGTGGACGCCAGACGGGACACCGCTCCTCTTCGAGACGTACAGCCGCTACGACGTCGTCACGGAACGCTCGACCGCGCTCTGGCGGGGCTTCGCCGGCATCACCCTGACGAGCCTCCTGCTCCTGGTCGTCCTCATGCTCCCCGTGCTCTGGACGTTGCTCGACAGGCTGCGACGGGGTCAGCAGCAGCGCGAGGTGCTTCTCGAGCACGCCGTGGACGCGTCCGACCAGGAGCGGCGGCGCATCGCCGCGACCCTGCACGACGGGGTGGTCCAGGAGCTCGCTGCGTCGTCCTTCGCGCTGGCCGGTGTGGCGGACCGTGCCGAGCGATCGAGCGTCCCAGAGCTCGCGGAGCCCGTCCGGGCCGCGTCCGAGACGGTCCGGGCGAGCATCAAGGGCCTGCGGTCCCTGCTCGTCGACATCTACCCGCCCAGCCTGCAGACCGCCGGACTCGCCGCGGCCCTCACCGACCTGGTCGGCGGGCTCGCCGCCCGCGGGACGCCGGTACGCCTCGACCTCGACCCGGACGCGGCCGACGGACTGCCACCCGAGCGCGAACAGCTGGTCTACCGGGTGGCCCAGGAGACGCTGCGCAACGCTGTCGACCACGCGCGAGCCCACCAGGTGGTCGTCCGCCTGACCCGGGACGGCAGCAGCGTGGTGCTCGAGGTGGAGGACGACGGTGCCGGCTTCGATGCCGCGAGCGTGCTGGCCGCGGCGCCCGAAGGGCACTTCGGCCTGCGGCTCCTCAGCGATCTCGCGACCTCGGCCGGCGCCGAGCTCGCCTTACGGTCCGCGCCGGGGCAAGGGTGTCGCTGGAGGCTGACCGTGCCGATCGTCGAGGGGTCCCATGCCTGACGGAGACGTGACTGTGCTGCTCGCGGACGACCACCACCTGGTCAGGTCCGGCCTGGCCGGGCTGGTCGACGGCGCCGACGGCCTGCAGGTGGTCGGTCAGGCGGCGGACGGCGCCGAGGCCGTGTCGCTCGCCGCCGGGCTCAGCCCCGACGTCGTGCTGATGGACCTGTCGATGCCGGTGGTCGACGGGGTCGAGGCCACACGCCGGATCATCGCCGCACGGCCCGACGCGCACATCGTGGTCCTCACGTCGTTCTCGGACACCGCGAGGGTCGGCGACGCGCTCGCCGCCGGCGCGATCGGCTACCTGCTCAAGGACTGCGACCCTCGCGACCTGATCGCCGCGGTCCGCTCGGCGGCCCAGGGGTTCGCCCCGCTCGACCCACGCGTGGCACGAGCGCTCCTGCCGACTACCGGGGTCTCCCCGGTCGACCGCCTCAGCGCTCGCGAGCTGCAGGTGCTGCGACTCATCGGCAAGGGGATGGCGAACAAGCAGATCGGGCGCGCTCTCGGCATCAGCGAGCGCACGGTGAAGGTGCACGTCGGCCACCTGTTCCGCCAGATCGGCGTCACCGACCGCACGAGCGCGGCCCTGTGGGGCAAGCAGCACCTCGCCGACGAGTAACCAGAGGGGAGGCTGCGGTCAGCCGTCGCCGTCACGGGCATCGGTTTCCCTGACATGGCCCAGCGCGTCGTCGTGCGCGTCGTGAGCACCAGGCACGGACCCAGAACCATCGTGAGCTCGATGAGGCGCCGAGCCAGGGCGTGCGTTTCGTCGTCGATCTGGAGGGCTCGGCTGGGGTTTCCCCACCGATCAGCGCGACCCCGGAGACCTCGTCTATGGCATCGGGTCGACACGCGGCCCGACACTCACCGAGGAGAACCACGATGACTGCTCTGGATGACGTCTACAACGACATCAAGAACTACCCCAGCACGTACGTGACCATCGACATCATCGACGTCAACTGGCCGGGCCCGGCGATCAACGACGACGACGAGGTGGAGTTCCGCTTCCAGGCGACCAACACCGGGATGCTCAACATGGCGGACGTCCAGTTCCTCGTGGAGGGCCTGAACGGCACGCTGGTCAAGGGCAACGGTGCGGCCGCCACGTACGTGGACTCGCTCACCACCAGTGCCGGGTTCTTCGACGACCTGCCCGCCCACCACCCGGACGAGCCGGTCACCTGGGCCACCGGCCCGATCTTCTTCAAGCCGACGAGGGCCTTCCCCAACGTGGCGCACGACCTCGTGCGCGTGTCGGTGGCCGGCTGGTCGTCGTCGTGGGACCACGTGTTCGACAACCACACCGAGGCCGACCCGAACGCGAACGACACCTACAGCAGCACGGTGGCGGTCGGCTAGTCGCGAACGACATCGGGCGATCCGGGTAGCCGGGGCACCCACCCGCTGCGGCGGCGTCGACCGGCGCCGCCGCAGAGTCGTCGAGCACCTCCACGGGTCGAGACCATCGTGGAGGTGCTTCGACTCCTGTCGCTGCCATCGAGTGCGGTGCGTGGAGACCTAGGCGTCGGGCGTGGTCCGGAGCTCGCTCGGGAGCGGGTCGGCATGGAGGACGACCAGGTCGGAGACCGCGCGGGTGAGGACCACGTACAGGCGGTTCAGTCCTCGCGGCTCCTCTGCCACGATGCGCGCCGGCTCGAGGGCGACCACCGTGTCGAACTCGAGCCCTTTCACCACGGTGGCGGGCACCAGGCTGAGGCGGTGGACGGTCAGGTCCTCGGGGGCGCCCCATGCGAGCCCGGACCGTGACAGCGCCTGCGCGGCGTCGTCCACGAGCGAGTCGGGCGCGACGAGTCCGATCGAGCCCTCTCGCGCGAGCGCCGCGCGGCACTCCTCGACGGCGGCCGCGACGGGGTCGGTGACGTGACGCACCCGGAGCGAGCCGTCGTGGCGCAGCGACGACGCGACGGGGACGTCGAGGTCGAGCCTGGGGACGAGCCGGTTCGCGTAGTCCATCAGGACGGACGGGACGCGGAACCCGGTCGTCAAGGGGACCACCTCCGCGTCGGGCCGGCCCAGGTGCGTCGCCGTCTCGCGCCAGCTGCGGGTGGCCCACGGCGTCGTGCCCTGCGCCAGGTCGCCCAGCACCGTGAGCGATCCGTGCGTGCTGCGCCTCGCGAGCGCACGGCACTGCATCGGCGACAGGTCCTGCGCCTCGTCCACGACGATGTGGGCGTAGCGCCGTGGGCGGTCGATGAGCCCTGCCACCTCGTCCAGCAGGTACGCGTCGCTGGTGCTCCAGCGAGCGGTGCGGTACGAGCGTGCCGGCCGAGCGTGGACCAGGAGGTCCTGCTCCGCGTCGGTCAGGATCCCGTCGGCCGACTCGGCGAGCAGTGCACGGTCGGACAGGAGGCGGTGCACGAGCGCCTCGGGTGTGACGGTGGGCCAGACGGCGTCGAGGAACCGCGTCACCGGTCGGCTTCGACTCGTCGTGCGGAACCAGGACTCGCTGGGGGCGTCCGCGCTGCGTAGCTCGATCTGGCGCTGCAGCCGGCTCACGACCCGCGCGCGGAGCCGGTCGCGGCCCGTCGAGTAGGTGGGCGACGACTGCCTCACCTCGTCGACGACCCGGTCCAGGGCCTCCGGGCCGAGGGTGCAGCGGGAGGAGCCGTGGGTGACGGTCACCGGCTCCCGAGCCGGGACGACCTGGCGCCAGAGGGCGCGGTGCAGGACTGACGCCATGCGCACGTCGTGCTTCAGCGCGGCGACGGCCGGTTCGTCGACCTGCTGCGCGTCGACCGGGTACAGCTCGCCGACGCTGATCTGCTCGACGTCGAGCTCGCCGAGGGCCGGCAGGACGCTGCTCACGAACTGGATGAGTGCGCGGTTCGGCCCGACGACGAGGACGCCACCGCGTTCGAGACGCTGCCGGTGCGTGAAGAGCAGGTACGCCGCGCGGTGCAGGCCGACCGCGGTCTTGCCGGTCCCGGGCCCGCCTTGCACGCACAACGAGACCGAGAGGTCGGCGCGCACGAGCTCGTCCTGCTCGGGCTGGATCGTCGCGACGATGTCACGCATGGGGCCGACGCGGGGGCGCTCGATCTCCTCCGTGAGGATGCGGCTGGACCCGGTCTCCTGCCCGCGGTCGAGGTGGTCGTCCTCGAAGCTCGTCAGCTCGCCGCCGGACGAGCCGAACCGGCGCCGCACCGCGACGTTGAGCGGCTCCCGGGTGCTCGCGCGGTAGAACGCCCTCGACACGGGTGCCCGCCAGTCGAGCACGAGCGGGTGGCTCGCGTCGTCGGTGACGTGCCGGCGACCGATGTAGTACCGGGTGGAGCCGTCCTCGGACGCGTCCGCGAGATCGAGGCGACCGAAGAACAGCGGGGTGTCGGCCTGGTCGGACAGCTGCGCGACGCGCCGGGTCAGCGTGAAGCCGAGCCGCTCGGCCGCGTAGGCGTCGCCTCCCGTTCCGGCACCCACGTCCAGCAGCTTCTCGGCGTGTGCGCGCATGCGCCGCAGGGCGTCCCGTGCCGCCGCCAGGTACTGCCGCTCGGAGTCGAGCTCGTGGAGGAGCGTCGAGGGCGGGTCGGGTCGCGTCACGGCGTCCTCCGGTGTCCGCGCCGTGACGCGGTGGTCCCCGGCCCGCCGACGGCGATGGTGCGCGCCTCCGTCGGCCCCCCGAGATCCACGTCCGCGAGCCTAGCCGGGCGACGTGCGCCGCACGGGCGCGGGTCGGCCGCCGGAGCGCGGACGCGGGGGTGCCGCGATGCAGCCATCATGGGACACGTCGCTGCCGTCGCTGCCGTCCAGGAGGACCCGATGGAACCCCCGTTCGATCTCGACGACATCGAGCCTGACGCCGAGGACAACCTGCGGGAGTACATCGACCGCCTCGTGGCAGAGGGGTACAGCGTCGCCGGGGGCGAGGGCGCGGACCCGGTGCTCATCGACCCGGGCGGCAAGGCGGTCGAGACGTGGCGCGAGGACTACCCCTACGACGAGCTCATGGACCGCGACGAGTACGAGGCGGAGAAGTACCGCCTGCAGATCGAGCTGCTCAAGCTGCAGTACTCGGCCGAGGACCACGGCGAGCGCCACGTCGTCGTGTTCGAGGGTCGCGACGCGGCCGGCAAGGGCGGCACGATCAAGCGGTTCGTCGAGCACCTGAACCCGCGGGCGGCGCGGGTCGTGGCACTCGGCAAGCCCACGACCACCGAGCAGGGCCAGTGGTACTTCCAGCGTTACGTCCAGCACTTCCCGACCGAGGGGGAGATCGTGCTGTTCGACCGGTCCTGGTACAACCGGGCGGGCGTCGAGCGGGTGATGGGCTTCTGCTCCGACGAGGAGTACGCGGCGTTCATGCGGCAGGTGCCCGACTTCGAGCGGCTCGTCGTCGACGACGGCACGCACCTGACGAAGTTCTGGTTCTCGGTCACGCGGCGCGAGCAGCGCACCCGGTTCGCGATCCGTCAGATCGACCCCGTCCGCCGGTGGAAGCTGTCGCCGATGGACCTGGAGTCGCTCGGTCGCTGGGAGGAGTACTCCGCGGCGAAGGAGGCGATGTTCGCCGGCACGGACACCGACCACGCGCCGTGGATCTGGGTCCGCAGCAACGACAAGAAGCGCGCCCGGCTGAACGCCATGCGCCACTTCCTCAGCCAGTTCGACTACGACGGCAAGAACGAGGACGTCATCGGTGAGGTGGACCCGCTGATCGTCCAGCGCGGCCGTGTCACCTCCGGCGACTGACGGGCTCCGCGGGTGGGGCCTACCAGCTCAGCGTGCCCTCACCGCGGAGCACGGTGTGGTCGGACACCCACAAGGGCGTCGACATGCCCCGGTGGTCCGGACCCCACCGCGGGGCGGTGAAGAAGACGTAGTCGCACTTGAGGGTCCCGCAGGTCGGGGCGTTGTACGTGCCGTCGCCGCCGGTGCGCCACTGGTCGGCCTCCAGCATGACGCCGGTCCCGGTCTGGCAGGTCGTGCTCGACGTGCCGCCGAACCCACCTGAGTAGAGGGGGCGCAGCACGGCGGCAGCGGTGCAGCTTCGCACGTCGACGTTGGCGTCCACCCCCAGGAGGGCGGCGGCGCCGCTCGCCGCGTACGTCGCGAGCCGGCTCCCGACGTCGGTGGCCTGCTCGCCGTACGCCACGGCCTTGACGGAGAAGTGCGAGCTGCACACCCGGAACGCCGCACCGATGACGACGTCCCCGCACAGCAGGTACCGCCGCTCGCTCTCGCCGAGCGGGTTCGGCAGCAGGGTCGCGGTGACGTTGGTCGGTGCCGGGGCGCGGGCGAGCAGCGCGATCCCCCAGCTCCGGGCGCCGGGCGCACAGCGGTCGTCGCCGATCCCGACCGTCTGGAAGAACGTGCCGTGCCAGGCGGAGCCGAGCCGCTGGACCAGCCGGTCGAAGGTGTAGCGGCACACCTCCTGCAGGGTGACCACGTTGCTCCCGGCGAACAGCACGCTGCTCGCGACGACGTCCGCGCGCTGGGCGGCGGTGGCGTCGCACTCGGGGTCGCGCCCGTACTGGTCGCACGCGTTGAAGTCGAAGACCTTCGTCCGCAGGGTCGCCGCATGGGCGGCGTCGGGGCGGGCGGCCAGCGAGCCGACCAGCATCACCAGCAGCACGAGCAGCCCGAGGACACCGGACACGTGTCCCCGGCGGGAGCGGGCGGTGGTCATGGCAGCGCGCACCGGGGGATGTCGAGCCTGTCCGCGCTCACCAGACCGTCGTCGGCTCCGATCGTGGCCCGCGACGTCGCGACGAACCGTCCGCCCGGCGTGCGCGACCACGTGCGAGCGACCACGGACGGCCCGGGGCCGTCGTCGAGCATCGTCAGCCGGGAGCCGTCGGCGGCCGAGTACACCAGGTCACCGCGAACGCCTCGGAGCACGACCGTCGACCGTCCCGTGGCGACGTCGATCTCGACCGCCGTGTCCCGGGAGCCGCCGGCGGCGGTGGGCGCTCGACCCTCGACGGTCAGCAGCGTCGTGCCGTCGGGCGACCAGTCCAGCGAGTGCAGGGCGACCGCCGCGTCGACCCGCCGGAGCGTCGTGCTGTCCCCGGTCGCCACATGTGTGACCCGGAGCTCCTGGGCCGCGTCGGGCAGTGTCGCGACGAACGCCAGCAGCCTCCCGTCCGGGCTCCACGTGAGCTCACGCGTCGCGACGACGACGGGCGTGGCACGGCTCGCCGGCGACGGGGTCAGGCTGCGTGGGGCCGCCACGGCGGGCACGTCCACCACGACGGGCTCCGAGGCGCCGACGCCCGACGCTTCCGTGAAGACGGTCAGGCCCAGGCGGGACCCGTCCGGGGCGGGGGCCACCGCACCGACGTCCGACGTCTCCAGCACGACGGTCTGCTGCCCGGTCGCGGGGGCGATCGCCACCACGCGGTCCACGGTCGGCGCGAGAGTCGTCGTCGGCACGACGGCCGGGTACGGCGACGCGTAGACGGTCGCGGCATCGTCGGTGATGCCGAACTCGTAGGAGCCGAGATCCGTGGTCACGGGCGACACCGAGCCGTCGGGCCGCAGCCCGTAGATGTCCGAGGACGGGGACGACCCGGGCTTCTCGACGAGACGGCCCTCGGCGGTGAAGCCTCGGAACACGGCGACGAACGGCTGTTCACCGCAGGGGGCGAGTGCCGCGAACGGGGCGCCGTCGACCCGCGACGCGTCGGCCGGGCCGGCAGGCAGAGAGGCGGCGGTCGGGCCGCACGCGGGCACGAGCACGGTGACCCCGAGGAGCAGGCCGCCGACGACCGCACGCCGCGCTCTGCTCGTGGATGTCATCTCGGGCCCCCGCCGTCCGTTCGACACTAGGTCGCGGCGGCACCACCGGACAAGGCACGAGCGGCGGTCGGGTGCCGGCGCGGCGGCGCGGCCGCGACACCGGGTGGGTCAGCGCAGCGCGGCGGTCGTCCGACGGAGCATGAGCGAGGTGGGCAGGCGCACCTGCGTCTCCTCGACGCCCGGCCCGTCGATCAGGGCGAGGAGCAGCCGGGCGGCGGCGGCACCCATCTGCTGGATCGACTGGCTGACGGTGGTCAGCGGCGGGTCGGTCTGCGCGGACTCCGGGATGTCGCCGAACCCCAGCACCGACAGGTCCTCGGGCACGGACAGGCCCAGGTCGCGGGCGACCCCGACGGCCGTGATCGCCGACACGTCGTACGCGGCGAAGATCGCCGTGGGACGGTCCTCGCGGGACAGCAGGGCCCGCAAGGCGGCCACGACGGAGCCCGGGCGGTAGTCGTCCACCAGCACAAGGGTCTCGTCGACCGGTACACGGGCCGCGTCCATCGCGGTCCGGAAGCCGTGCTCGCGCACGCGCGACCACTGGTAGCGGTCGGGCCGGCCGCCGACGAAGCCGATCCGCCGGTGGCCCAGCCCGAGCAGGTGCTCGGTGGCGAGCACGGCGCCGCCGAGGCTGTCGGAGTCGACGCCCGGCCGATCCGACAGGCCCGCCGCCGGGTCGATCGCGACGACGGGGACCGCGGCGTCCACGAGGGCGGTCGCGGGCGTGACCAGGACGGCGCCGTCGATCAGCGTGCCGCTCAGCCGCGACAGGAACCGCCGCTCCCAGCCCGGTCCGCCGCCCCGGACACCGCCGGTGTAGGCGAGCAGCTCGTAGTCCGTCTCGGACAGGGCGGCCGCCGCGCCCTTGAAGATCTCCGACGAGAACGGCTCGAACTCCCCGGCGAGGATCCCGACGACGTGCGTGCGCTGCGACCGCATCCCGCGGGCCACCAGGCTCGACTCGTACCCGAGCTCCTCGATCACCTGCGTGACACGGGTCGCGGTCGCCTCCGCGACGCCGTACCGGGCGTTGAGCACCTTCGACACGGTCGCCACCGACACGCCTGCGGTGCGCGCGACGTCGATGATCGTCACGCGGCGGGGGGCGTCCAGCGGCACCGCCCCATCATGCAGGCCCGACGGAGGCCTGTCGAAACGCACCCGGATCGATTCGACCCTGTCCCGCCCGCCGACGTCGGGCACCTGGCGGGCGGCCCCGCCGAAGAACACGAACACGGCGCGCGTTCGCCCACCGAACCGCGCGGAGCCGCCTAGCCTGCGGGGTGGACGGTCGTCCGACGGAGGGAGCCGGTGGTGTCCGAGAGCACGCTCGAGGCGCTGGGCGGCAACGCCGCGCCCCCGGCGCAGTTCGGTCACGACGCACTCGTCGTCTGCGACAACCTCGTGCGGATCTTCCAGTCCGGCAGCGTCGAGGTGCAGGCCCTGCAGGGTCTCGACCTGCTGGTCGACGAGGGCGAGATGGTCGCGGTCGTCGGAGCCAGCGGGTCGGGCAAGTCGACGCTGCTCGCGGTGCTGTCCGGGATGGACGCCCCCACGGCGGGCCGGGTGCGCGTGGGCCGGTGGGACCTCATGGCGATGCAGGCACGCGACCGGGTCGCCTACCGCCGCCAGATGGTCGGCTTCGTGTGGCAGCAGACCTCGCGCAACCTGCTCCCGTACCTGACCGCCCGGCAGAACGTCGCGCTGCCCATCACCGCGGTGCCCCGACGCCGCAAGGCCGCACGGGCCGCGGAGCTGCTCGACCTCGTCGGCGTCGGGCACGTCGCCGACCGGCAGCCGCAGGAGATGTCCGGAGGTGAGCAGCAGCGCGTCGCCATCGCGACCGCGCTCGCCAACTCGCCCCAGCTGCTGCTGGCCGACGAGCCGACGGGCGAGCTCGACACCACGACGGCGCGAGAGGTGTTCGATGCGCTGCGCACCGTGAACCGGGAGGCGGGCACGACCGTCGTCGTGGTCACGCACGACCCCGCGGTCAGCGGTCTGGTGGAGCGCACCGTCGCGATCCGGGACGGGCGCACCAGCAGCGAGGTGCTGCGTCGGGACGCCGACGGCGACGTCACGCACGAGGAGTACGCGGTGATGGACCGGGCGGGCCGGGTGCAGGTGCCGCGCGAGTACCGCGAGGCGCTCGCACTGACCCGCAGGGTGCGGCTCGCGCTGGAGACCGACCACCTGGGTGTGTGGCGCGACGGCGGCGCCCGGTGAGCGCGGACCGCGGCGCAGCGACGAGCGCCGACCCGGGCGCGGCGGTGCAGGTCCGGGGCGTGCATCGCACGTTCGGCAGCGGCCGGTCCGCCGTGCGTGCGCTGCGCGGTGTCGACCTCGACGTGGCGCCGGGTGAGCTCGTGGCGCTCGTCGGGCGTTCCGGGTCGGGCAAGACGACGCTCCTCAACGTCGTCGGCGGGCTCGATCGTCCCGACGAGGGCAGCGTGCTGGTCGACGACGTCGACGTGGCAGCCCTCACCGAGGACGGGCAGGCCCTGCTCCGCCGTGACCGGGTCGCGTTCGTCTTCCAGACGTTCGGCCTGATCCCCGTGCTGACCGCGGCCGAGAACGTCGGCGTCCCGATGCGGCTGCGCGAGGCACCCGTGGCCGAGCGCGAGCGCCGCGTCGAGATGCTCCTCGAGCTCGTCGGGCTGGCACCACACGCGCTGCAGCGGCCCGACGAGCTGTCCGGAGGCCAGCAGCAGCGGGTCGCGATCGCCCGCGCCCTGGCCGGCTCGCCCCGGCTGCTGGTCGCCGACGAGCCGACCGGGCAGCTCGACAGCGAGACCGGGCTGTCCGTGATGGCGCTGATCCGCGGTGTCGTCGAGGCCGAGGGCATGACGGCGCTGGTCGCGACGCACGACCCGGTGATGATCGCGCTCGCGGACCGCGCGGTGCACCTGGTGGACGGTCGGCTGGTCGAGGCTCCCGCGCGTGGGTGAGCACCTGTGGCGACGCGGGCGCGCCCAGGCAGGCGTGCTGGCGGCGGTGCTCGCGGTCATGGTCGCCGGCTCGGCGCTGGTCGGGGCGTGCGTCCTGCTCACGACGGCGTCCCCGCAGCGGGCGCTGCAGCTCACGATGGTCCGCGCTCCCGCTGCCGACGTCGAGGTCGGCGTCGCGCTGGGCTTCCCGGAGGACCCGGACGACCCGGGCGTGGGCGAGCGCGTCGCGGCGACCGCGCGGGACGCCGCCGCGGCCGTCGCCGAGGCGTCGTCCCTGATCACCGCCCCGTTCGGCGACCTGCCGACGACCGAGACGGCGTGGACCTCGACCGTCATGCGGTACCTGCCGCCCGACGGGGGTCCGCTGCGTCTCGGCTACCTCGCCGAGCTCGACGACCCAGGGGTGCGCGGGACGGTCGTGGAGGGCCGTTGGCCGGCCGCGGCGGGTGAGGTCGCGCTGCCGACCTCGGCGGCCCGGGCGCTCGGCCTCGACGTGGGCGGCGCGACGTCGCTCGCCGCCACCGCGGGCGGACCGGGCCCGGAGCTGACGGTGGTGGGGACGTTCGTACCGCGACCCTCCGCCGCGTGGGAGGAGGACCCGCTGGGCGGGACCGGCGTGAGCCCGAACTACCGCGGGTACATCTCGGCCTACGGCCCGCTCGTCGTCGCACCGGGAGGCGTCGCCGCGAGCACCGTCCCGCTGCGCCGGGTCACCCTTCGGGTGCAGCCCGACCTGGCGAGCGCGACCGCGGTCGAGCTGACCAGAGCGGGTGCGGACGTCGACGCCCTCCGCGGCGCGCTCGGCAGCGCGCTGGGCGACCAGGCCCAGAACGTCGTGGTGGACCTGCCGTTCGCGCGCACGATCGGCGCCGCGCGCGAGCAGGGCCGGGTGACGGACTCCGGCGTACTCGCGGTCGCGCTGCTGTGCGGCGCGCTCGCGGCGACGGCCGTCGTGCTGGCCGCACGGCTCGTCGCCGGGCGGCGCGCGCCCGAGGCGGCCCTTCTCGCCGCCCGCGGGACGGGCCGGGGCCGCCTCGTCGGGCAGGCCGCCGCCGAGGCCGGTGTGCTCGTCGTGCTGAGCATCGTGCCGGCGACCGCGCTCGCGCTCGCGCTGCACCGGGTGCTGGCGGACGCGGTCGGCCTCGGGCCCGCGGGCATCCCCGAGGACGGGCTGCTCCCGCTCGTCGGCAGCATCGTCGCCGTCACGCTCGTGCTCGGCAGCCTGCTCGTGCTGCCGTGGCTGCGCACCGGCGCACCGCGCGGTACCCGCGAGGACCGCGTCGGCGTGGTGGCCCGCTCGGGCGCCGATCTGCTGCTCCTCGCGCTCGCCGCGGTCGCCTACCTGCAGCTGCGCGCCCACCGGGTCGCGACCGGCGCCGCGGCGGACCCCGTCCTCGTCGTCGCACCGGTGGTGTGCCTGCTGGCGGGTGCGGTGCTCGTGCTGCGCCCGCTCGCGCTGCTCGCGCACAGGGTCGACGCACGCGCGGGTGCGGCACGATCGCTGACCCTGCCGCTCGCCGCCTGGGGGGTGGCACGTCGCCCGCAGGGTGCCGCGGTGGCGTTCCTGGTGGTGCTCGCGACGGCGTGCGCGACGTTCGGGGTCGGGTTCGCCGCGACGTGGGCGCAGTCCCAGCGCGACCAGGCGGCGGCCGTCGTCGGCGCCGACCTGTCCGTCCCGGCGCAGCTGGACACGCTCGGCACCGGCGCCACGCTGCGCACGGCCACGGGCAGCAGGCTGAGCCCCGTCACGAGCCGGACCATCACGCTGGGCTCGCGCGCGCAGCGCGGCGACGAGGCCGTGCACCTCGTCGCCGTCGACACGCGGGACGCCGACGCGCTGCTGCGTGGCCGCCTGCCGTCCGGCGGCTGGTCGGACGCCACGGCGGGACTGGCGCCGACCGGTGCCGTCGGCGGCGTGGAGCTGACCGGCACGAGCGCCGACCTCGTCGTGCAGGGACAGGTCGAGGGCGACGTGTCGACCACCGCGACCCTCAGCCTCGTCGTGCAGGACCGCGACGGCGCGCGTGCGGCGCTGCCCGCGGGGGTCGTGGCGCTGGACGGGGCTCCGCACGCCCTGTCCGTCGCGGTGCCGCAGGACGTCCGCGTGGTGGCGGTGGACACCCGGCTCTCGGCGGCCGGCGACGCCGCCGACCCCGACCAGCAGAGCGAGACCTCGTTCGGCATCGACGTGATGCTGCGCGACGCGGCCCTGTCGCCCGGCGGCACGTGGTCCGTGGGGCGCCCACCGAGCGAGGACTACGTCGTGGCGTCGCTCGGGCGCATCTCGGCCGACGACGTGCCCGGCGGCGTGCGGCTCACGCTCGACGGCACCGCCTCGCTGCCAGGGCTGTACTGGTCCGACGGCACGCTCACCGCGCTCGCGTTCGACACCGTCGACGAGGTGCCCGTCGTGGTCTCGGCGGCGCTGGCCGACCAGCTCGGCCTCCAGGTCGGCGACGGCGTGCAGCTCTCCCTCGGCCTGACCCCCGTGCACGCGAAGGTCGTCGGCGTCGTCGCCTACGTCCCCTCGCAGCCACGGTCACCGGCGGTGCTGGCCGACGTGGACGCGCTGTCCCGGGCCGCCCTCAGCGACGGCAGCCTCGACACGCTGACCGACGCATGGTGGGTCGGCGGCGAGATCCCCGCCGGCACGGCCGCAGCGCTCGCGGCCCAGGGGATCGGGCCGCTGACCGAGCGCACCGCCGTGGCGCGCGAGAGCGCGGAGGGCCCGCTGCGCGCGGCGCAGCGGGCGGCGGCCGCGCTCCTCGTCGTCGCCGCCGTCGTGCTCGCCCTGGTTGGGATCGCGCTCCACTCGACGACGGCGCTGGAGGCGCGGGAGCTCGATGTGGCGCGCCTGCGCGGGCTGGGTGCGCCGCGGCGCACCGTGCTCGGCTCCGTGCTGGCCGAGCAGGCCGTGCTCACCGGGGCGCCGACGGTGTGCGGTGCGCTGCTCGGTGCCCTCGCGTGCTGGACCGTCGGCCCGCTGCTGGCGGTGTCCGCCCAAGGGCTCCCGCCCGTGCCGGCCGCCACCGTGAGCTGGCCGTGGCCGGCGCTGGTGGCGACGGTGCTCGCGCTGCTCCTCGGCTGCGCGGCGATCGTCGTGCCCCTCGCGGCTCGCGCGGTGCGCCGCTCGACGATCGCCCGGCTGCGGACGGACCCGGTCGCATGAGGGCCGCGTGGCGCCGGGCCCGCGCCGACCTGTGGCCGCTGCTCGTCACCGCGCTCGTCGTGGCGCTCACGGTCGGCCTCACCGACGCGATGCCCCGGCTGCTCACCGGCCAGGCCGACACCGCGGTCCGGACGGCGGTCGCGCAGGCCGACCCGGCCGCCGACCTGCTCGTCACCAGCATGTACGGCCCGGGCGCCTCGGACCCCACGGCCGGCGCCACGGACACCACGGTGGGCGTCGACGAGGCGGCAGCCCGGATCGACGACGCGCTCCCGCCGTCGCTGCAACCGGTGCTCGGGCCGCCTGTCGCTGCCGCCACCAGCACCGACCTCGGGCTGAGCACCCCCGGCCTGCCGACGGGCGGCATCCTCTGGATGGCGTACCTGTGGGCCGGGCAGGAGCCCGCCGTCGACTGGCTCGCGGGGACCGCCCCCGGCCGCCCCGGCCCCGACGGCGCCGTCCAGCTCGCGCTGTCGGAGGAGGTCGCCCGCCGGCTCGACGTCGGCGCCGGCGACACCTTCCAGGCGGTCAAGGCCGACCGCACGACGTTCCCGGTCCTGGTCACCGGTGTGTTCACCCCGACGGTCCCCGGGGACCGGGTCTGGACGGCGCGACCCGAGGTGCTGCGGCCCCGGGTGCTCGGGGCGAAGAGCGAGCCGACCACCGTGGTGGGCGGTCTGCTGTCCGCGGCCTCTCTCCCCGCGGCGCGCGCCGCGCTCGAGCCGGACGGCGTGACACGCACGTTCCGCTTCCCGGTTGACCCGCAGGTGCTGGACTACGAGGGCTCCGGCGGGCTCGCCCAGCAGGTCGCTGCGCTCGAGGCGTCCCCGGACGTGCTGGGTGCCCCCGGGCCGGGCGTGACGGTGACCTCCCGGCTCGACCTCCTGCTCACGCAGGTCCGTGCACGCGTCGCGGCGACCTGGTCGCAGGCCGTCGTGGTGCTCGCCGGGCTGGCGTGCAGCGCGGCACTGGTGCTGCTGGTCGCGGCCGACCTCCTCGCGCGCCGACGGTCCGCGGCCCTCAGGACGGTGCGGGCGCGCGGCGCCTCGCTCGCCGGAGTCTTCGGGGGAGCTGCGGGGGAGTCGGCGGTGGTCGTCGGCATGGGTGCGGTGCTCGGACTGGCGCTCGGCGGTGTCGCGGCACCCGGCGCGGTGACCTGGCCCTTCGTCCTCGTCGTGGTGCTCGTGGGCGTGATCGCGCCGCCGGTGTCCGCGACGGTGACCGCGGCGCGCAGCGACCCTCGGCGCGTCCCGACCGACCGGCACCGCCGCCGCGTCGCGCAGCGCGTGCGCACGGTGCGGAGGGTGTCGTTCGAGGCCGCCCTGCTCGTGCTGGCGGTCGCTGCGCTGGCTGCCCTGCGCCGACGCGGCGTCGTGTCGATGTCCGGCACCGCCGACCTGCTGCTCGCGGCCGCGCCCGTGCTCGTCGCTGCGGCGGGCGCGGTGCTGCTGTGGCGAGGGGTCCCGCCGCTCCTCGGCGGTGCGCTGCGCGTGGCACGCAGGTCACGCAAGGCCGTGCCCCTGCTCGCCGTGGCGCGCGCGCGGTCCACCGGGGCCGTGCTGCCGTTCGTCGCGCTCGTCGTGGTCACCACGCTCGTCGCGCTGTGCGGAGCGCTCGCCGGTACCGCACGGTCCGGCCAGGTGGACGGCTCGTGGGACAGCGTGGGGGCGGACGTCGTGGTGCGCACGACCGTGCCGGACGCGTCGCTGCAGGACGTCGCGGGTGAGCTGGCCGCCGCCGACGGCGTCGACGCGGTCGCCGTCGGCCGGGTGCAGGAGCAGAGCCAGCTCTTCGGCGTCCAGGGCGTCGACGGTGTCCGGGTGCTCGCGGTCGACCCGGTGCCGTACGGCGAACTGCTCGCCCGCACGCCGTTCGGGTCCGCCCCGGACCTCGACGTGCTCGCGGACGCGTCCGCCGCCGCGACGACCCGGGGCGCCCCCGGTCCACTTCCCGCGCTCGTCACCGGCTCGCTGGCCGGGACCAGCCCGTCGCTGAGGTGGGGGGACGTGACGGTCGACCTCACGCCGGTGGGCGAGGCTCCGGCGCTGCCGGCGCAGCAGCCCGACGGGACGACCGCGGGTCCCACGGTGGTGGTCGACCGGGAGGCGCTGGCCGCGGTCGTCAGGGCCGTCGCCGCCGCGCGGGCGGACAAGACCGGCTCGGCTCCGGTGGGCACGGAGCAGGCGGTGGCCGACCCGGACACCGTGTGGGCCGTCGGCCCGCAGGCGTCGACGGCCGCCCGCACGGCCACCGTGGGGAACGTGCTCTCCCGCACGGACTGGCTCGCCGACCGCCGGTCGGACCCGCTCGCTCACGGGCTGCTGACACTCGTCGCCCTGGTCGCAGCCGCGTGCGCCGGCCTCGCGGCGATCGTCGTCGTCCTCGACGCGGCGGCCTCCGCGCCGGGCCGCGCACGGTCGCTCGCGACCGCCCGGGTCCTGGGGCTGCGCGGCCGGGCGGCGGCGCGGGTCGCCGCCGGTGAGCTCCTGCCGCCGACGCTCGTGGCCGCGGTGGGCGGCGTGCTGATCGGCGTGGTCCTGGTCGGCGCGCTCGTCGGGCCGCTCGCGCTGCGGCTCGTCACCGGCCAGGACGCCGATCCCGCCGTGGTCCTGCCGTGGTGGGCTCTCGCACCGGTCGGGCTCCTCGTGGCGACCGTGCTGGTGGTCGTCGCGGTCGAGTCGTCCGCCCGTCGCCGCGAGCGGCTGGGCCAGGTGCTGCGGGTGCGCTGACCGTCCGGGCGTGCACCGTCCGGCCGGGGGCGGAACGTGACCGTCGGGCTGCTCGGTCGAGCCGGCACCCCGGCTTGGCCGCCGAGAGGCGCGCCTGCTCCTGGGCGTGATCCGGTCCCGACGGGCCGTACGGTCGGTCGCATGACGACCGACTGGTTCGCGGGCGACCCGCGCACGAACAGCGAGCGGATGCTCGCGGGCGACCTCTACGTCGCCGATCCCGAGGTCGAGGCCCTCGCCCGCCGGGCTGCGCGCCTCGCCGACGACTACTCACGGACGGCCCTGGTGGACGAGGCGGCCGGCCGCGCGATCCTCGCCGACCTCCTCGGCGCGCTCGGGGAGGGGTCGACGATCCGCCCGCCCCTGTTCGTCGACCTGGGCTCGAACATCCGGATCGGTGCGCGCACAGCCGTCAACTACCACCTCACCGCGCTCGACGTCGCGGCCATCACGATCGGCGACGACTGCATGATCGGCCCGAACGTCCAGCTGCTCACCCCGACCCACCCGGTGGCACCGCAGCCCCGCAAGGACAAGCTCGAGGCCGCCAGGCCGATCACCATCGGCGACAACGTCTGGCTCGGCGGCGGCGTGATCGTCTGCCCGGGCGTGACGATCGGCGACAATGCGGTGGTCGGGGCCGGCTCGGTCGTCACCAGGGACGTCCCGGCGAACGTCGTGGCCGTGGGGAACCCGGCCCGCGTGATCCGGGAGGACATCGACCGATGACCGAGCCCGGGCTGCGGACACATCCGCTCTGGCGCGCGTACGAGGTCCCTTCGGCGGAGCAGATCGCCGCCGCACGGGTGAACCGGGGCGACCGGGCGCCGTCACGCGTCGAGGTCGTCGCCCCCGACCCCGCCTGGGCCGAGTCGTACGCGGTCGTCCGTGAGCGGATCCGTGCGGCCCTCGGCCCGCGGGTGCTCGCCCTGGAGCACGTCGGGTCCACATCGGTCCCCGGCCTGTGGGCGAAGCCGGTGGTCGACGTCGACCTCACCGTCGCCGACTCCGCCGACGAGGGTGCCTGGCTCCCGGACCTCGAGGCCGCCGGCTTCGGGCTGACGGTCCGTGAGCCGGACTGGGAGGAGCACCGCATGGTCCACGGCCGAGGGCCGACCAGCTACGTGCACGTCTTCTCGCCGGGCGCGCGCGAACCACGGCGGCACGTCATGTTCCGCGACTGGCTGCGCACGCACCCCGACGACCGCGACCGGTACGCCGCGACGAAGCGTGAGGTGGCGGCGCGCGGCTTCACCGACGGGATGCTCTACAACAACGCGAAGTCCGGGTTCGTCTACGACCTGTACGAGAGGGTGCTCGCCGCCGATCCCGCGCACGAGCACGACCCGCACCCCCGGCCGGACGCGTCCACCGAGGGCTGACCGACGGGTTCGACCGACGGCTCGGCCGAGCAGTCAGCGACGGAGCACCTTGCGGGAGAGCCGGTTGCCGATGGCCTGCGCGACCTGCACCAGCAGGATGATGACGAGCACCGTGATCCAGACGACGGCGAAGTTCCACCGCTTGTACCCGTAGTCGAGCGCGAAGGCACCGAGCCCGCCGCCGTCGAGGGTGCCCGCCAGCGCCGACATGTCCACGATCGCCACGAAGACGAACGTGAACCCGAGGATGAGCGGCCCGAGCGCCTCCGGGACGAGCAGCGTGGCGACGATGCGCCAGCGCGACGCGCCCGTGGCACGAGCCGCCTCGATCACGCCGGGGTCGATGGCGACGAGGTTCTGCTCGACGATCCGGGAGACGCCGAACGTCGCCGCGAACGACAGGGGCACGATCATGGCGGTGCTGCCGAGCCGGGTGCCGATGAGTGCGACCGTGACGGGCGCGATCACCATGAGCAGGATGAGGAACGGGATCGGCCGGAAGATGTTGACCAGCAGGTTGGCGACGCCGAACACGCCACGGTTGGCGAGCAGGCCGCCGCGGCGCGTCGTGTAGAGCGCGAGCCCGAGCCCGAGCCCGAGCACGCCGCCGATGAGCAGCGTGGCGGAGACCATGTAGAGCGTCTGGCCCAGCGCCTCGACGAGCTTGGGCCCGTGGAACGACCAGTCGAACTCGCTGGCGGTGGGGACGAGCACGGCGACGCTCATGACGCCTCCTCGATGGTGGTGACCTCGCGCAGCCGTCCGACGACCGTCTCGACGGCGTCGTGCGCGCCGTTCAGGGCGAGCGTGAGCGATCCGAACGACTGGTCCTGCAGGGTCCCGATGCCGCCGTAGACGATCTCGAACGTGACGCCGAGCGCGCCGGCCGACGCGAGGACCGTGCCCAGCCTGCTGCCGTCCGCGATGGTGGCGGTGACGATGCGGCCGTCGTGGTTGCGGCGCAGACGGTCCAGGTTGGCGCCGCGGGGCCGGTCGTGGATCACGGTGGACACGAAGCGCTGCGTGACCTCCGCCTGCGGCTTCGTGAAGATGTCGAAGACCGTGCCGTGCTCGGCCACGCGGCCGTCCTCGAGCACCGCGACGCGGTCGGCGATCGCGCGGACCACCTCGAGCTCGTGCGTGATGACGACGATCGTGACGCCGAGCTCGTCGTTGACCTTGCGCAGGAGCCGGAGCACGTCCTGGGTGGTCTGGGGGTCGAGCGCGCTCGTCGACTCGTCGGCCAGCAGGATCTTGGGCTGGGCGGCGAGAGCGCGGGCGATGCCCACCCGCTGCTTCTGTCCGCCCGACAGCTGGTCGGGGTAGGAGTGCGCCCGGTCGAGGAGGCCGACGAAGTCGAGCAGCTCGGCGATGCGTCGGTCGCGGTCGGCCTTGGGCCACCCGGCGACCTTGAGCGGGAACGCGACGTTGCCCGCGACGGTCCGCGACGAGAACAGGTTGAACTGCTGGAAGATCATGCCGATGTCGCGCCGCTTGAGCTCGAGCTGACGCTCGGTGAGCGTGGCGACGTCGTCGCCGTCGACGAGCAGCTGCCCGGACGTGACCCGCTCGAGGCCGTTGATGAGCCGGACCAGGGTGCTCTTGCCGGCGCCGGAGTACCCGATGACGCCGAAGATCTCGCCGGCTTCGATGGTCAGGTCGACGCCGTCGACCGCGCGGATGGGACCGCCGGGCGACTCGAAGACCTTGCTGACGTCGCGGAACTCGATGATGGGGGACACACGCTCAGCCTCTCGGGGGACGGGCAGGGGCGTCGAGGGACGCCCCTGCCCGGGAGGGTGGGTCAGCCGGCGGCCTTGAGGTTCGCCTGGGTGTCCTTGAGGACCTGCTGGAGCTTCGCCGCGTCGTAGCCCTCGACGATCGTGGCGGTGCCGCCCGACGACTCCACGACGGACTTCGTCACCGACGGGTCGTGGTAGAGCTCGACGATCCTCTGGTACACCGGGTTGTCGACGTCCTCCGGCCGGGCCGCGATGACGTTGATGTACGGCTGGGCGCCCGCCGAGGACGGGTCGTCGGCGTACACGTAGTCGTCGAGGTCGAACCCGGCGTCCGACGCGAAGTTGTTGTTGACGACGACGCCGGCGATGTCGGGGTCGCCGATGAGCCCGGCGGTCTGCGACGCCTCGACGGGACGGACGACGACCGTGGACGCGGCGGTGTCGACGTCGTCCGGTGTCGGGACCTTCGGCTCGCCGGTGAACGTGATGAGCCCGGCGCCCTCGAGGACGAACAGCGCGCGCGCCTGGTTGGTGGCGTCGTTCGGGATGGCGACCTGCTCGCCCTTCGTGAACTCGCTGACGTCGTCGTGCTTGTCGGAGTACAGGGGCAGCGGCACGATCAGCGTCGACCCGATGGGCTGCAGGTCGTCGCCGGTGTTGTTGTTGTGGTCGGCCAGATACAGGATGTGCTGGAACGCGTTGAGGTCGATCTCGCCCTCCGTCAGCGCCGGGTTGGGCTGCGTGTACTCGGAGAACCCGACGATCTCGAGGTCGATGTCCTCCTTCGCCGCGAGCTCCTTGAGGATCTCCCAGTGCGGCTGCGACACGTCGGTGGTGCCGAGCTTGACGACCGTCGGCGTGGTCGAGCCGTCGCCGGACGCGGCGTCGTCGGACGAGCCCCTGGTCGTCAGGTAGACGATCGCGCCGGCGATCACCAGGGCGACGACGACGACAGCGGCGATGATGCCGGTGCGCCGTCCGTTGCCGGTCTTGGGGGGAAGGACGGGGACGTTCTCGGACACGGTGCTCCTCGGGTGGTGGACCGTCGCGTGGACGGACGGGACGCAGGTGGTGGGCACGCGTGCGACGACATCGCCACGGAGGTCGGCGCGGGGGCGTGCAGGGATGCCGGTGGCATCGGGACGGGCAGCGGGCCCGGGTGTGCCGGTCAGCGCATGCAGGGGCGCGGACACGCAGGCATGCCACACATGACGGCCGGCCCGGTGGGCTCGGCAGTCCAGGTGCGGGTCATGCGCGTGTCCATCGACAGGCCTCTCGTCGCTGCGCCGGGCTGGTGCCGGCACTCACCCGAGCGCCGTGGGGCGGAGCCGGGGAGGTCGAGGCCCGGCGTGCGCCGGGCCGTCCTGGCAGTGAAACCGTTCAGGTCCGGGGATGTCAAATCCTGATCATTCGTATCGGCATTCGAGAACGCCTGTCGCGCCGCGGGCCGCGCGGCGCGGATGCCGGGTCGCGAGTCGAGCTGGGGCGTTGCGCCCTCAGCCGAGGGACTGGTGTTCGCGCTCGGCGAACAGCCGTCGTCCACCGCTGGCACTCTCCCGACGAGAGTGCTAATTCATTGCGTGTAGCCGGTCCGGCGAGAGCCGTCGGACAGCACCCGAGGCCCGGGGTGTCCGGTGCCTCGAATACGAGGAGGTGAGGAGCGATGGCTACGCGTTTCGACCCGTTCCAGGAGATCGACCGGTTGTTCGGGCAGCTGCTGACGGCCGACCGGGCGTCGACCGTGATGCCGATGGACCTCTACCGGGCGGGGGACCACTACGTCCTGCACGTGGACCTGCCCGGTGCCGACCCGGGCACCATCGACGTCAACGTCGAGGACCGCACGCTGACCATCCGCGCGCAGCGCACCGGGCACACCGAGCAGGACGTGCAGTGGCTCGCCAAGGAACGTCCGTCCGGCACGTACGCCCGCCAGCTGACGGTCGGCCGTGGCCTCGCGCTCGACGCGATCTCCGCCACGTACGCCGACGGCGTCCTGACGCTCGACATCCCCGTCGCCGAGGAGGCCAAGCCGCGGCGCATCGAGGTGCAGCACGGCGCGGACGTCACGCAGATCACGTCCGGGGTCGCGGAGAGCGCCGCGCCCGCGACCGTGTAGCCCACGGACGCACGAGCGGGGCCGGGCCGGTCAGCGAGAGCGCCGGTGCGAGGCCAGGGACGACCTGTGCGGTCGAGCCGAACCTCCCCGCCCCCCGCTCGTGCGTGCTGCGGACGTGCGCCGGGCACGTGACCGCACGGCGGGGCCGGTCAGCCGTCTCCGGACCGCAGGAGCCGCGTCCGCACGTACCCGGCGTAGCCGCCCGGCGTCCGCCCGACGGTACGGCCCGAGGTCAGCACGTCGGCCCGGTCGCTCGCGACGATCCGGGCACCGCCCGCGGCCTCGATGCGGCGGACCAGGTCGACGTCCTCGTGCTCGGGCTGCAGGCTGAAACCGCCGACCCGCTCGTATGTCACGGCCCGCACCCCCAGGTTCGCGCCGTGCACGTGCCCGTTCGGCCGTCCGGCGACGCGGGTGGCGGACCAGGCGTCGAGCGCGCGGGCGGGCAGGTCGGCGGGGTCGGGGCGGACGGTGCCGACGACGACGTCGGCACCGGCGTCGGCGTGCGCGACCTGGTCCGTCAGCCAGTTGGCCGGCACCTGCGAGTCGGCGTCGGTGCACGCGATCCACGTCAGGCTCCGGTCGGCCGGGGCACCGGCGAGCGCGTGCGCCACGCCGACGGCGCGCGCCGCCCCGACCGAGCGCGCGGTGACGGCGTGCACCTGGACGTCGAACCCGCGGGCGACCGTCTCGCTGTCGTCGTCGCACGCGTCGAGCACGACGACGACCCGGACGCTCGGCCCGCGCCGGACGTCGAGCTCGCGGGCCGCCGTGAGGACCGAGCGGAGGCACCGGCCGAGCAGGGCGCCCTCGTTGCGCGCAGGGACCACCACCACGACGTGCTCCACGGGAGCGGGCCGCCCGGTCATGCCAGACCGGCCCGGCGGGCCACGGACCGGGCGTCCAGGCTCCACACGTCGAGCAGGAAGTCGTCCTCGACGTGGCGCACCAGCGTCGGCAGGCCGAGCCCGGCCTCGAGCGTCCGGTGCACGTCGTCGCCGCTGAGCGGGTAGTCGTCGACGGCGTGGCGCCAGTGGCACGCGACCACGGTCCCGGTCCCGGTGAGCGCGTCGCGAACGCCGGACGCCACCTCGAGGAGCCGCGGGCGGGTGAGGTAGTACCCGACCTCCGAGAGGACGACGAGGTCGTACGGGCCGCCGGGGACGCCGTCGGCGACGTCGTGCTGCAGCAGGTGGACGTTCGTCCGTCGCGCGGTCCGTGCCTTGGCCTGCTCGAGCGCCGCGGGTGCGACGTCGGTGGCGGTGAGCTCGTCGCAGCGACCGGCGAGGAGCTCCGTGAGCATCCCGACGGAGCAGCCGACCTCGAGCACGGTGCCGTAGCGCTCGTCGGGGAGGGCGGCGAGGGTCGCGGCGCGCTTGCGGCTCTCGTACCACCGGGACGTGAGCCGCCACGGGTCGGCGTGGCGCGCGTAGGCACGGTCGAAGAACTCGGCACCCAGGTCGCGCGGCTCGTCCGGCACGGACGTGACGTACACCTCGACGTCGCGGTCGAAGCCGCGCACGAACGCGGGGTGCAGCGGCGGCAGGTCGGCCGGGTCGCCCGACAGGGCCCGGACCTGCGTCTCGTGCCGGGCGACCGCACGGTGCTTGCGCACGACGGACCGGTCGGACAGCGGCAGCGCGCGCAGCCGTGCCCAGGGCACGCGCGGGTCGTCGGGCGTGCCCCAGTGCCACATCCACAGCGGGTACTCGACGAGCGGCGCCCCCCGCTCATGGGCGAGCTCGGCGCAGATCTCGCCCGTGACACGGTGGTCGCGATGGCCGTCGCCGCGCCACGGTGCGACCAGGAGCGCCGGCGGCGACCCGGCCGCGAGCAGCCCGCGCAGGTCGGCCGTGACCGACGACCGGCTCTCCCGGACCGCCCCGTCCGGGTAGCCGAGGAGCGTCACCGGCGAGCGTGGCGAGAGCTCGTCGACGGCCAGCCGGACCTCAGCCGCGCGTCTCACGGCGAGCGCCTCGGGGCCGACCGTGGGGGAGCCCGGGTGCGACGCGGCCCCGTCGGTCACGACGACGACCTCGGCGGGCCGCCCGGTGGCGGCGAGCTCGGCCAGCAGCCCGCCGGCGCCGAGCGTCTCGTCGTCCGGGTGGGCCGCGACGACGACCACCCGACCCCCGGCCGGGCGGGGCAGGGCGTGCAGCTCGCGGAACCGGGGATCGGCCGACCAGGTGTCGGCGGGCGTGCCGGCCGCCCGGCCGTCGAAGGTCACCACGGTGCGCCGGGCCGAGCGAGCAGTGCCCGGCCGAGGGAGACGTCGTCCCGCTCGGCGTGGTGCTGGCGGACGTAGACCTGCAGGTCGGCGACGCGCTTGGCGTGGTCGTCCTCCTGCGTCAGCGGGCCAGGCCCGAGCGCGTGGCCCGCGGAGTGCAGGACCCCCTCGCACGCGCCCGCGACCGCGGCCCGCGCGCGCTTGGCCAGGACCCGCCCGGCGTCGCGCCCGGGTCCCGCCTCGGGGCGTCGGCCGCCGTCCGTCGCCGCACCGGAGAGGTCGACGGCCCGTGCGGCGTCGGCGAGCACCGCGCGGGCGCTCGCGAGCCGCTGGTCGATCGCGCCGAGGTGCATCGCGAGGAGCTGGTCGTCCGGCCGTCGTCGCGCCTCGTCGAGCACCCGCCGTGCGACGCCGACCGCCCCGCCGTACCAGCAGGCCGCGACGCCGATCGCGCCCCACCAGAACCCCGGACGGTCCACGTACCAGCCGGCGTCCCGCACCGGCGTCGCCGCGACCCGGTCGAACCGCAGCGGCGTGCTCGGGATCTCGTGCAGGCCGCGGGCGACCCAGCCGCCGTCCATCGCACCCGAGACGCCCCCCAGGCGGAGGTCCACGACGAACAGGCCGCGTCGGTCGCCGTCACCCGGCAGGTGCGCGGTGACCAGCGCGGCGTCGAGACGGTCGGCCAGCGAGCACCACGGCTTGGTCCCGTCGAGCTGCCAGGCGCCGCCCGGGGTGCGGGTCGCCGTCAGGTGGGCGGTGGGCGACTCGGCCGCGAAGACGCCCCAGGTCGATCGCGCCGTCGTCGTCCCCGCGGCGCCGGGGAGGTCCGCCTGGTCGAGGATCGCCAGGGCGTCGAGATGCGGCTCGACGGCCCGCGCCACCGCCAGGTCGGCCGCGCCGAGCGTGGCCAGCAGCTCCCACAGGTGCGCGGTGCGGCCGTGACCGGGCCGCAGGTCGGCCGGCCAGCCCACCACCTCGGACAGGGCCTGGTCGACCGACCCGGGTGCTGAGGGGAGGACCGCCGGGGCCGCGTGCGCCTCGAGCCGCACGGGTGCGACGCCGACGGTCTCGCCGACGGTGCCCGGCGCCGTCATGCCCGCGATTCCCGCGGTGCGCCGTCACGCACCACCTAGTGCGACCGCAGGGCGTCGACGAGCTCAGACTTCTTCATCGACGACCTGCCGTCGATCCCGATCTCGGCGGCCCGCCTGCGGAGCTCGGTGACCGTCCAGTCGTCGTAGGAGCCGGCCTTGCCGCCCTTCGCCCCGACCTCCTCGCGGCTCGACGCCGCGGCGGCGTTGGCGATCCGGGCCGACTTCTCCTTGCTGTTGCCCTCGTCGCGCAGCTCCTCGTAGAGCTCCTTGTCCTTGACGCTCGGTCCAGGGTCACGTGCGGGCACGTCAGCTCCTCTCCCGGACGCGGGCGGCCGGCCCGCACCCGTCTCGGTGCACGACGCCCGCGGGGTGGGCGGGCGCCGTGTGCGGCGACTGCGTCACCGTGTCCTGCTCCATCGTGCGGCCCGTCGATGTCCGAGGCATCTCGGCCGTCAGGCCGTGGCGCCGGCGTGCGCGGCGACGGCCGCCACGACCGCCGGCACGAAGTCGTCCAGGTCGTCCGGCGTGCGGGACGTGACCAACGTGAACCCGCCGTCGCGGTCGACCACGACCGGTTCGTCCGACCACGACGCACCCGCGTTGCGCAGGTCCGTCGCCACCGACCGGTAGGACGTGACCGACCTGCCCTCGACGACCCCGGCCTCGACCAGCGCCCACGGTCCGTGGCAGATCGCGGCGATCGGGCGCCCCGAGGAGGCGAACGCGCGGACGATGTCGACGGCTCCGGGCTCGAGCCGCAGCGCGTCGGCGTTGAGGGTGCCGCCGGGGATCAGGAGCAGGTCGAACTGGGACCCGGCGTCCCCGTACGTGGTGTCGGGCTGCACCTCCTGGCCGGGGTCCTTGTCGCCGACGAGGGTCCGGACCGGGTCGGTCGACGCCGCCGCGACCACCACCGTGGCCCCGTGCTCTCGCAGGCGCTCGACGGGGACGACGAGCTCGTCCTGCTCGACGCCGTCGTTCGTGACGATGGCCAGGACGCGGCGTCCGCTGAGGTCGGTCGCGGTCATGACGAGGTTCCCTTCTTCGTCGTCTTCTTCGTGTCGGAGGCCGTGGGGGCCATGGGTCCGTACAGGGGCGGTTGCAGGGCGTCCATCTCGATGTCGGCGGTGGCCTGGATGAGCGCGAGCAGGTCCGGGTCGAGGCCGGGGGAGAACTCCTCGTACCGCTCGTCGGCGATGGTCGACGGGACCCCCTCGGGTGCCTGCTCCGTGGCGTCGAGCGAGGTGCCGTCCTTCGAGGGGGACATGCCCTGGAAGATCCGGCCGGCCTCGGACGAGGCGGTGAGGTCGAACGAGTACTGCTTGCTCTGCAGCCCGAGGTCGAGCAGCTTCTTGACCTCGGGGAACCGCTCGGCGTTGGTCTTCGGGATCGGGAGGGTCTTCGCCCAGTCGACGCCGAGCGTCTCGAGCGCACGGGCGTACGCGTTCTCGTGCGCCTGGTCGCGCACGATGAGGTAGGCGATCGTCGACCGTGCCGTCTTGTTGTCGGTCATCTCGTAGATGCGGCACTTCTGCAGCCGGCCGGTCGACTCGAGCATGAGGTTGTAGAGCAGGTCGAGGACGAGGTTCCCGGAGTTGTAGACGTAGGAGCCGCTCCACGGGTTGCCCGCCGCGTCGACGGGCAGGGCTCCCTGGGCGCCGACCAGGTAGTGGTGGATGTTGCCCGCGTCGAGCGCGATCTTCAGCGGTGTCGCGCCGCCCTTCCCGGGGGTGTCGAGCGGGTCGGCGGGCTTCCCGGTGTACCGGGGCGACCCGTCGAGCAGGCGGGCGATCGTGGTGCCGATGAGCTCGACGTGGCTGATCTCCTCGGTGCCGATGCCCTGGAGCAGGTCGCGGTACGGCTTGGCCTTCGGTCCGCGGAAGTTGATGCTCTGGAACAGGTACTGCATCATCGTGCGCATCTCGCCGAACTGGCCGCCGAGACCTTCCTGGAGGGCGTTGGCGGCGGCCGGGTCCGGCTCGTCGGTCTCGATCTCGTTGATCAGTCGCTGCACGTGCAGGTACACGGGGATCTCCTTCGGTGGGCGGGTCTCACGACCCGTGGTGCTGGTCCTGGCCGGCCGGGTCGGCGCCGCGCGACTCGCGCAGCGCCCGGCCGAGCCGAATGTCCTCCTCCTGCCTGGCCTGCTTCTTCTCGCTGGCCTTCGTGTCCCGCGGCGGGAGCTGGATGGTCTGCTCGGCCTCGATGCCGGCCTGCAGCTGGCGGCCGCGCTCGAGCTCGGCGTCGAGCTCCGCCCCGAACAGCAGGGCGAGGTTCGAGATCCACAGCCACAGCAGGAAGACGATGACTCCCGCCAGCGACCCGTACGTCTTGTCGTAGCCGCCGAAGTTCGCCACGTAGAACCCGAACGCGAGCGACGCGAGCACCCACACGACCAGCGCGGTCAGCGCACCCAGGCTCAGCCACCGGAACTTCGGCTGCCGCACGTTCGGTCCCCAGTGGTAGAGCAGCGAGATGGCCGTGACGACGAGCACGACGACGACCGGCCACTTCACGACGTCCCACACGGTCACGGCGGCGTCGCTGAGCCCGACGGTCGCTCCCACCGCGCGGGCGACACCGCCCGAGAGCACGGCCGACACGATGACGACCACGGCGATCACCACCAGGACGAGCGTCACGCCGAGGAGCACGGGACGCAGCTTCCACACCGGGCGGCCCTCGTCGACCTCGTAGACCCGGTTCATGCCCCGGCTGAACGCCGCCACGTAGCCGGAGGCGGACCACAGGGCGATCAGCAGCCCGAGGACGAGCGCGAGCCCGGCGGCGGGCGCCTCCGTCAGACGGGCGAGGATCGGCTGCAGCGACTCGACGGCCGACGCGGGACCGAGGTCGTCGACGATGTCGAGCACGCGGTCGATCGTCTTCTGCGGGTCCCCGACGAGCCCGAGGATCGAGACGACCGCGAGGAGTGCGGGCGCGATCGCCAGGACGGCGTAGTACGTCAGCGCCGCGGCGAGGTCCGTGCACTGGTCGTCCAGGAACTCGCGCAGCGTCTTGCGCAGCACGTACAGCCAGGAGCGCTTCGTGATGTCGCCGGGGGAGTCGGGCTTGCGCGGGTCCTCCGGGGCCGGTGCGCCGGCCTTCTCGGTGCTGCGGGTGCTGCCCGCGTCGCCGGTCATCGGCGCGTGCCCCGGCGCGGGGGCGGGGCGGCCGGGCGCCTCGGGTCAGCTGACACGGGCACCCGCCGGTGCGCGACGGAGGACCGTGAGCTCGACCCGGGACCGCAGCTGCTCGGCGGGCAGCACGCGCGCCAGGTCGGCCAGGACGCCGTCGCACGCGTCGACCACCGCCGACAGGTCCGCCCCGGGGTCGACCGTCGCGCGCAGCCGGACCACGCGCACGCCCCGGTCGGTGAGCACGGCGCCGCGGGCGGCTCGGACCACGGGGTCCTCGGCGAGCACCTCGGCGGCGGTGGCGGTGGCGGGGCCGGGGTCGACCTCGAGCCGCCCTGCGGCGTCGCCGGCCGGCAGCCGCAGCGGCCCGACGCCGCGACGCGGCAGGTGCCCGACGAGCCACCAGACGCCGACCACGACGAGCGCGACGCCGACCAGACCTGCCACGAGGGGGTAGGAGGAGCCGTCCGTCAGGCGTGCCGAGTCGACGTCGAGCGCGTCGGGGACGTCGGCCCAGACATCGCGCAGGTAGCCGAGCTGCCAGGCGACGGCGGCGACGCCGACGACGAGCAGGACGAGGCCGAGGAGCAGGACGAGCACCCGGTCGAGGGCCAGGACGGAGCGTCTCATCGTCCGTCACCCCCGGTCCGCAGACCGCTCGTGACGCGGCTGGCCACCTTCACGGCGACCGGTGACGCGAGCGGGGCGAGGCGGTCGGTGACCGCGGCCCGCACCGCGGCGTCGACGTCGTCGCCCTCGAGCACGGTGACGGTCACCGTCACCGTGCGCCGGGTCGCCGACGCGCGGGCCGTGAGCACGTCGTTGACGTCCTCCGCCGCCGACGCGGCGAGCCGGGCGACGTCGCCGAGCCCGATCGTCACGCCTGTGGGCCGGCCGGTCGACCCACCCGCTGATCCGTCGTCCGACGCGGAACGGACCGGGAGACGAGTGCGGACGCGTCGGCCGAACGCGACGGTCACGAGCCACACGCCGAGCAGCGCCACCACGACGCCGGCGGCGGAGACCGCGACGGACGGCGCGATGCCGTCGGCCGCGTCCACGGCCGGCGCGAGCCACGGCTCGCCGGTCACGACGTCGGCCGCGACGAGCGCCTCGCGGACCAGGAGCACGCCCAGCGCGACGAGCACGATCGCGAGGACGACGCCCAGCCAGCCGACCCGCCCGGAACGGGTCGCGTCGGGGGCCGGAGCGAAGCGCTGCCCGGTCGTCGTCGCGCTCATCGGACCCTCGGCTCCGGCGCGGACGACCGCGGCCGGACGACCTCCCGCACGGAGACGTCCACGCGGTCCACGCGCTGCCCTGCGAGGTGCTCGAGCTCGTGCCGGACCGACGCCTGCACGGCGGCGGCGACGGCGCCGGCCGCGGCCGGCCACGTGATGGCGACCTCCACCTGCACGCTCGAGCGGTTCCCGACGCGCGTCCAGAACACCCGGGGGTAGGCGCGCCCGAGCCTGCGCTCGACGGCTCCCGCGGCGTCCTCGGCGGCGACGCCGGGCACGTCCAGCGTGACCTGCCGGGCGATCCGGGTCACGGCCCGGTCGGCGACGACGAGGGTCCCTCGCGGGTCGGCGTCAGCCACGACGGCGCCCCGCGACCAGGCCGGCGACGTCGAGCCGGCCCTCGACGACGAGGCCGACGAGGACCCCGGCCCCTCCGAGCACGACGGCGAGCAGGAACATCGGGAAGCCCCCGACGGCGGCGACGAGCGCGAGCAGCAGACCGGCGAACAGCCCGATGGCGACAGACGACATGACAGCTCCTCAGAGAGTCCTCAGAGAACGGGGATCGACACGTCGAGGTCCTCGACGTGGACACGCACGGGCATCGGGGCGATCGCGGAGACGGCGCGCTTCACCCGGGCCGCGGTGTCGGGTACCGGAGCGATGTCGGAGACGACGACGTGCACCTCGGTGCCGTGGTCGTCGATCCGCACGCCCATGACCCGCCGGCCGGGAAGGTACGTGCCGAGCCCGCCGAACGGTCCGCCGTGCAGCCGGACGACACCGGGGACTGCGAGGACGGCCGCGGCGACGAGCTCTGCGTCGCCAGCCGGGTCCGGACCTGCGGCGCGGGGGAGCACCACCGGTCCGCCGGCACCCGGCGACCGCCCGGCGACCTGGGACGGCGCGCCGGCCGTCCCGACCTCGAGCGGCGTCGGCGCCTGGTCGACGGGCTCCACAGGGCCGCTCACTGGACCCGCTGCTCCTGCGGCGGTGCCGGCGCGGCGTCGTCCTGCGGGAGGTGGACGTCGTTGACGGTCACGTTCACCTCGACGACCCGGAGGCCGGTCATCCGCTCCACGGCGCTGATGACGTTGCGCCGGATGCCGGACGCGAGGTCGGCGATGGACACGCCGTACTCGGCGACGAGGTCCAGGTCGACGGCGGCCTCGGTCTCGCCCACCTCCACGGAGACTCCCTGGGAGTGGTTGGTGCGGGCACCGGGGATCCGCTCGCGCAGGGTCCCGATCGCGCGGGCGGCGCCGCCGCCGAGCGCGTGCACGCCGGTGACCTCGCTCGCGGCGATCCCGGCGATCTTGGACACCACGGTGTCGGCGATGGTGGTGCTGCCCTCGGGCGTGACCAGGGCGCTCTGCCGCGCCGCGCTCGTCGTGCTGGTGGTCGTGCCGCCGCTCGTGCTCGGTGCGGTGACGGTCGTCGATGCGGACTGGCTCATGGTGACCTCTCTCACGTGGACCGCGTGGCCCCGGCTGGACGGCCGGGTCGCCGGCTACGGCTGCTCACGAACGGTTGGTCGCCGTTCCGCCCGCTTCGGCACGCATCCGTCGGTGTGATCTACGTCACATCGAGTGCACGGAATGCGCATGTCGTCGTCGGGACGCACAGTGCTCGGGATGAACGAGCAGGAGATCCCCGACGAGGTCCTCGCGCGCCGTGCGGCGCTGCAGGACCGCGCCGCGTTCGGTGTGCTCGTCGACCGGCACGGCCCGTCGCTCTATCGCTACGCCCGTCGCATGCTCGATGATCCTCGGGACACCGAGGACTGCGTGCAGGAGGCGTTCGCTGCCGCGTGGACCTCGTTGCCGCACTTCGAGGGCCGGTCGACGCTGCGCACCTGGCTGTTCGCCATCACGGCGCACAAGGTGCGGTCGCTGCAGCGCCGACGGGCCCGCACCGCGCTTCCGCTCCCGTTCGCCCCGGACGACGAGGTGGACCGGCAGGCGGTCGACCCGGAACGCTCCGCGGAGGGCGCCGACCTCCTCGCCGCGCTCCACACGGCTCTGCGCGAGCTGCCGGACGGCCCGCGCTCGACGTGGCTGCTGCGCGAGGTCGAGGGCCTCAGCTACGCGCAGATCGCCGAGGTCGCAGGCTCGACCGAGGCCACCGTGCGCGGGCAGCTGCACCGGGCCCGCGCTCACCTCGTCCGCCGGATGGAGGAGTGGCGATGAACGGCGCGCAGCGCCTCGCCGAGGCCACCCGCACCCTGCGTGAGCACACCGACACGGGGTGGGTCGCGCTGCGCGACGACGTGGTGGCCCTCGCTGCGCGTGCGTACCGCCCGTCGGCGCCCGTCCGCGGCCGGCTGCCCGGCGGCGGCGAGCTGTGGGTGGCCAGCACGGTGCTCGTCTCCCTGGTGCGGGCGGCCCTCGACGGCGTCGACGACGTCGGCACGCTCCGGCTCACGTGCTCCACGACCGAGGACGACGAGCTGGCCGGGGTGACCGTCGAGATCGTCGCGCTCTACGGCACGCCGCTGGTGGCGCTCGCCGACCGGGTCCGCCACATCGCAGCGGACGTGGTGGCAGCGACGCTCGGGCTCGTCGACGCGCCGGTCGACCGCGTGCACGTGGACGTGTCCGTCGGCGACGTGACGACGGACCCTCGACTGCTCTGAGCCCCGTCGGGCGCGCGCCGACAATGGCGGCCGGGGGAGCGCGGACGGGCGAGAATCGGGACCGATAGCATCGGGTCGTCAGTCGAAACTTGCGGGATGGGAGGCTTCTCCGCATCGCCCGCAACGAGTACTCCAGCGCCGATTCTGCCATCAAACGCCGATCTACATCGATGCACAACCCTCGAAAGAGTGACAAAACGTTTCGGAGTGAGTATCGCAACTGTGGGATCGCTCCCGCCCCTTGATCTCCGCATCCGGGGCGGCAGAGGGTGCATCCCGCGGCGATCAGCCGACGTATGCACCTTCGAGGAGGATCAATGACGACCCCAGGACCCAGGCACCGCCGCGGACGGCTCGCTGCCGTCACGGGCGGCTTCGCCGCGGCCAGCGTCACGATGGCGCTGGCACTGGCCCTGCCGGCTGCGGCGGCGGGGAGCACCCTGCAGGCCGCGGCCGCCGGGAGCGGGCGCTACTTCGGTACCGCGATCGCCGCGAGCAAGCTGAGCAACTCGACCTACAGCACGATCGCGAACCGTGAGTTCAACATGATCACGGCCGAGAACGAGATGAAGGCCGACGCGACCGAGCCGAACCAGAACCAGTTCAACTACTCCAGCGGCGACCAGATCCTCAACTGGGCGGCCAGCAACGGCAAGAAGGTCCGCGGCCACGCCCTGGCCTGGTACTCCCAGCAGCCCGGCTGGATGCAGAACATGTCCGGCTCTGCGCTGCGCAGCGCGATGCTCAACCACGTCACCCAGGTCGCCACGCACTACAAGGGCAAGATCTACGCCTGGGACGTGGTCAACGAGGCCTTCGCCGACGGCAGCTCCGGCGCCCGACGCGACTCCAACCTGCAGCGCACCGGCAACGACTGGATCGAGGCCGCGTTCAAGGCCGCCCGCGCCGCCGACCCGAACGCCAAGCTCTGCTACAACGACTACAACACCGACAACTGGTCGGACGCCAAGACCCAGGCCGTCTACAACATGGTCAAGGACTTCAAGTCCCGCGGCGTGCCCATCGACTGCGTCGGGTTCCAGGCCCACTTCAACTCCCAGAGCCCGGTCCCCTCGAACTACCACACCACCCTGCAGAACTTCGCCAACCTGGGCGTCGACGTGCAGATCACCGAGCTCGACATCGAGGGCTCCGGCACCAACCAGGCCAACCAGTACCAGGGCGTCGTCCAGGCCTGCCTGGCCGTCTCGCGCTGCACCGGCATCACGGTGTGGGGCGTGCGCGACTCCGACTCCTGGCGCTCCTCGGGCACCCCCCTGCTGTTCGACGGATCCGGCAACAAGAAGGCCGCCTACACCTCCGTCCTCAACGCCCTGAACGCCGGCGGCACCACGAACCCGACGCAGGAGCCCACGTCGTCGCCGACCTCGTCGCCGACGTCCTCGCCGACGACGTCCCCGACCACGCCCCCGTCCGGCAACCCCAGCTGCACGGCGACGTACTCCGAGGCCGAGAAGTGGAACGACCGGTTCAACGGCACGGTCACCATCCGGGCGAACACGAACATCAGCAGCTGGACCTCGTACGTCACGGTGAGCTACCCGCAGCGGATCATCGCGACGTGGAACGGGTCGCCGACGTGGCCCTCGTCCAACGTCATGATCATGAAGCCGAGCGGCAGCGGTGCGCTCTCCGCGGGACAGTCCGTGACCTTCGGGTTCACCGTCCAGCACGGCGGCAACTGGACGTGGCCGGGCGTGACCTGCACCGCCTCGTGATCCCCTCCACGATGCGGTGACGGACGGCGGGGCGTGGGCATCCTCTGATGCCCACGCCCCGCTCGCGCGCGGTCCGGAGGACGCGGTCAGCGGGTGCCGGGGTGCCCCGGCGCGACGGGCAGGGCGAGCCGGGGAGGGCCGGCCGGCGTCGTCGTGCACCCGCTCCGCTACGCTGGCGCACCGCGGGACCGCGACGCGCGCCGCAGGTCGGAGGGATGCACGTGGCAACGATGGCCGACGTCGCCCGTCTGGCCGGAGTCTCGGTGAAGACGGTCTCGAACGTCATCAACGGCTACCTCTACATCCGCGAGTCCACGCGCGACCGCGTCCAGGTCGCGATCGACACCCTCGGCTACGAGGTCAACGTCACCGCCCGGAACCTGCGTGCGGGGCGGACCGGCGTCATCGGGCTGGCCGTTCCCGAGCTCGCGCAGCCGTACTTCGCGGAGCTCGCCGACGAGGTGCTGGCCGCCGCGCGGGAGCGGGACGTGCAGGTCCTCATCGAGCCGACCGGGTTCAGCCGGGACAAGGAGCTCGCCGCGCTCCGCAGGCCCCGGCAGCGCCTGATCGACGGTCTGCTGTTCAGCCCGGTCGCGATGGACCCCGAGGACGTCGACCTGCTCGCGGTCGACTACCCGCTCGTGCTGCTCGGCGAGCAGCTCTTCTCGTCGGCGGTGGACCACGTGACGATGCGGAACACCGAGGGTGCCCGCGCCGCGACCGAGCTGCTCCTCGCGGCCGGACGACGCCGCATCGCCGTGCTCGGCGCACCCCACGAGCACGCCCGGGGGACGTCGATGCTGCGGTTCGAGGGCTACCGTCAGGCGCTCGAGGCGCGGGGGATCCCGGTCGACAGCCGGCTCGTGGCGTGGACGGACCACGGCTGGCACCGGGCGAACGGCGCGCAGGCGATCGCGGGCGTGCTCGACAACGGGGTACGGCCGGACGGAGTCGTCGCGTTCAACGACGCGCTGGCCATCGGCGCGATGCACGAGCTGCAGGTCCGCGGCCTCTCGATCCCCGGCGACGTCGCCGTCGTCGGCTTCGACGACACCGAGGACTCCCGGTACACCCTGCCGTCGCTCACCACGGTCGACCCGGGCCGGCGGGAGATCGCCGAAGTCGCGGTCGACCTGCTGTGCCGGCGGGTGCAGGGCGGGGCCTCGGGCCCCGGTCCGGTGCTGCACCTCGCACAGATGCGTCTCGTCGAGCGGGAGAGCACGCCGAGGCGCGACGCCTGAGGGCGGTGGCCGACGGGACGGCACGAGACGCACGGTGGGGCCGTCGTGAAATGTTTCGAGTGTGGTCATTTTAACGATCTCTCGCCATGGTGAGCGCTAACAGACACCGGCCCCGGCCCGTCCTCCACCCTGCAGCCGCAGTGGTCTGCCGATGCGTGGAACGGCTGGTCAGCGCCACCCGACGCCCGTCGGGTGCCTACCGAGAGGTGCCCCCATGAGAACGACCTCGGCACGGGCGAGGACTGCCCTCGCCGCCGCGACGCTGGCCGTCGCCACCGCCGTCACCTG